>Ga0067045_1004089_pt1 | contig 16405 bp, 14 predicted proteins | sample TerdegcTABiofilm_FD_59184 | JGI IMG/M metagenome (GOLD analysis project Ga0067045, IMG submission 59184) | Combined Assembly of (Gp0054472, Gp0054536) Wastewater bioreactor microbial communities from Singapore -Terephthalate degrading...
AAAATCCGAAACTTTCTTTGGTCTTAATTGATGAGCAAGCCAGAATTCTGTTCGGGCTTTAAGCCAATTTGAAAAATGATTACGTGAAGCATGATAAATAATGGTTTCTTCTGGAACTTTTTCCAATTGTTCTTCAAGTTCATTAAGGTTTGATGCGCGGCCAACCACATCACCATTTTCCAACCTGAAAATAAAATCGCCAAAGCTGAAATATTTTACCATTAGCTTTCTGAGGTCTTCTAATAATGTTGGCGAGTCTTTCAGCAAAAATGAAGCTCCAACAGAATCTGCAAGGCTTTCATTATGTGGTAAACTCGATTGTAAAATAACAGGAATATCCTGTTGACGCTCTTTTACTTTGCTTGCAAATTGAAGTCCGGCTTTAGGATCCGGTTTCCCTTCTTTTTTAAAATCAATATCGGAAATCACGCCTAAAATATATTCTTCATACTTTTCAAAATATTCCCATGCCTCTTCATAATTAGAACAGAGAAGAATTTTGGGGCGGGCGCGCATTCTTAAAAATTTGTGAGAAAGATTAATTCCTTCGGATAATAAACTTTGCGATTGTTTCAAAACAACTGTATAAACTGCAGGTAAATATGAAGAGTAAAAACGAATGCTGTCTTCAACTAATATAATTGATTGAACACCAAACTTTTTTGTATCGTGTTCAACATTTTTTCTATCTTCAATAAATTTTATTATACCAAGTATAATTTTATAATCACCTTGCCAGATAAAAACCTTATCGAATACTGAAATATCTCTAGTTGAAATAAGATCGATCATTTCCCTGTTATCATAACCAAGCAGAACAATTGGAATATCGATACCCGATTCTTTCAGTTTTTTTGCAAATGAAATAACGGACATATCTTCTATATGCATTGTTGTGATGATAAGGTCGAAATGTCTGTCTTCGTCCATCATTTTGAAAGCTTCTGCACCAGAAGATACCTGAACAAGTTCCGGCGAATGGCTTAAATTTAGCAGCTGATACTCTTGCCTTATTAATTCGTATAACCTGTTGTCCTCTTCAAAAATGTACGAATCGTATAAGCTGGATACTAACAGAATATCCCTTACACGAAATTGCATCAGGTTGTGGAAGTCCTGAAACTTTGAATATCTACTTGTTTCAATCAGCTCTTTATTAAATTTTACCGTCTCTATATTCATTCAGTTATCATTTTTTTATTAGAAGAAAAAAATATGTAGTTGTAAAAGTAAATGGGGCAAATACATGCCCCATTTATTATGATAAGATTTTATACAATACCCTGATCGAGCATTGCATTTGCTACTTTTACAAATCCGCCAATATTAGCACCGTTAACATAATTACCNGGTGTTCCATATTTTTCTGCGGTTTCAACACAGGTTTTGTGAATGCTCTTCATAATATTATGTAATCTCTGATCAACTTCTTCTCTTGACCATGATAAACGCAAACTATTTTGCGACATTTCCAATCCAGATGTAGCAACGCCACCGGCATTTGCGGCTTTACCCGGTCCATAAAGAATTTTTGCATCTAAAAATTGATCGATTGCTTCAATTGTTGAAGGCATATTAGCACCTTCGGAAACAACATACACCCCATTCTTCAATAAATTAGCAGCGTCTTTGCCGTTAATTTCATTTTGCGTTGCTGAAGGGAATGCACAATCGGCTTTATGATTCCATAATGGATTATAATCTACACTTGGATCTAATGCAAAATATGTTGCGGTTTTAAATTTGTCGGCATATTCTTTAACTCTTCCGCGCCGGATATTTTTTAATTCCATAATGAATTGAAGTTTCTGATTATCGATTCCGGCTTCATCATAAATGTAACCATTGGAATCAGAAATTGTAAGCGGTTTTCCACCAAGATGTAGAATTTTTTCGATTGTGTATTGTGCAACGTTACCGCTGCCGGAGACTAAACATTTTTTCCCTTCAAGAGTTTGATTTCTTGTTGAGAGCATTTCTGCTGCAAAGTAAACAGCGCCGTAACCAGTAGCTTCGGGACGAATAAGAGAACCGCCCCAATTCAATCCTTTACCTGTCAATACACCGGTAAATTCATTTCTTAATTTTTTGTATTGACCGAATAAATAACCGATCTCTCTACCACCAACACCAATATCGCCGGCCGGAACATCTGTATTGGGTCCTATGTGTCTGAAGAGTTCACTCATAAAGCTCTGGCAGAATCTCATAACTTCGCCATCACTTTTTCCTTTAGGGTCAAAATCGGAACCACCTTTTCCACCGCCCATTGGCAGAGTGGTTAAACTATTTTTAAATACCTGTTCAAAAGCTAAAAATTTTAGAATACCCAGATTTACAGACGGGTGAAATCTTAAACCGCCTTTATAAGGACCGATAGCACTGTTCATTTCAATTCTGAATCCACGATTTACCTGGACTTCACCTTGATCATCAACCCAGGGAACTCTAAACAATATTACTCGTTCCGGTTCAATTATTCTTTCTAGTATTTTTTCTTTACGATACTCCGGATGTTTTTCTAATACTAAAGAGAGAGAAGATGCAACTTCGAAAACTGCCTGGTGAAATTCTGGTTCACTAGGATTTTTTGCTTTTACTTGTGCCATTAAGTTTTTTACGAACTCGGACATAGAATCTCCGCTAATGTTATTAATAAATTAATTATAGGATTTGAACTGCAGAGGAAACTTTTAGATTAAATGCGGTATAGGAAGATTATAAAATTTTTGAACAGAATAAAAAATGTATTCGGATGAGAAGAAATTGTTAAAGCTTATTTTCAAATTATTTTTCTTTGTAAGTCCCAAAGTAATTTCACTTTTTCAAATACGAGAAAGGACTATTATTTACGTGCACAAAATAGATTCTATGAATTTATTGTGCAAGTGAAATCATCAAATTTTTGAAATAAGATAAGCAACCAGCCAGGAGAAAAATCCAGATCCCAATAAAATTAATATGAATGCATAAATTTCAATTTTCCTACGTAATTCTTTTGAAAGCGGTGTCTTAGAAGGAAAATCGTTAATAAAATAATCTCCTTTTTTTATATCCCAGCCCGGGAAAGGAGTAAATACCTGATCGCGCTCTCTTCTCGCTTTTATGTCGATAATTTTAAGCGACTTATTTCTTTTTATAAAATAGGTATTATGAGATTGCCACCAGTTATCTGGAATTTTAATTTCTACCAGATCATCAGGAGAGTTATTAACTACATTATAAACAGCTTTGTTTTTGTTTTCCTGAATCATATATCACCTAAGTTTTTTTAGGTTATTATTTACTTGCATCCTTTCTAAACTGAATTACACTCAGTTTGGGTGATTCATTTATTGTTGTTGTTATGCTGTCATTTATATACCACCATTCAACCGGAAGATCTATTCTATATTTTTTTAATCCTTTGCCCGTATCAACAATTACAATTTTACCTTCATTTTTGTCTTCAGGATAAAATGATGTTGTAAATATTTTTTCGAACAAGTTAAGTCGGGAAAGAATAGAAGTAGAATTTTTTGCATGTGTTATTATAACAAATGTGTAAAAGAGAACTCTAAAATCGAGTATGATAGATTTATTACTTTCATAGAATGAATCGAGCTCAATTAAATTTTTTGCACCATAATTTCTATCTCCAAAAATTTGCCANACACCCGTTAAGCCTGGTAAGCTTTTCATACTATTTCTTCTATTATAAATTTCGGGAAATTCATTCTTCAAAAACAGAAGCTCATCAATCATTAGGGGTCGCGGTCCAACGAGACTCATTTTACCTGTTATAACATTGAACAGTTGTGGTAATTCATCCAATCCGGTAGATCTAATAAACTTTGAAAATGAATTAAGATTGGTATGATAATCTGATATTAAAAAGTTTTGTCGGTCAATCACTTTGTTGGAATCAAGTCCATCAGAATTTTTTAGTGTGCGGAATTTGATCATGCGGAATCTGAACTTCTCTAATGTTACTCCTCTTTCCTGAATAAAGAGCGGATTCCCTTTTAGTGTAACAAGTGTTATTAAATAGATAACTATTTGAACAGGAAGTGTTACTATTATAAGTAAGAGAGAGGCAATAAAATCAAAAATCCGTTTCGTTTGATAAGCCGGCATAAACCATCGAAATAAAATTTGAACTAAATCTATTATAATTATTTGTAAAAATAAAGGAGTAAAAATTTCAGAAGATTAGTGTCCACATCATATAGTCCAATACAAGAATCATAGCAGAGCTAAGTACAAATGAACGAATTGTAGAATTTCCAACACCTTCAGCACCACCTTCGGTCTTAAAACCAATATGACATCCAAGCAACGAAGTTACTCCACCAAACATCATACCCTTTATCAGGCCAAAGATTAGATCGTTGAATTCAAAATATCTTCTTACCGATTCAAAGAAAACATTAAAGGAAACACCCATAAACAAATTCGAAATAAAGTATGCTCCGATAATTGCAATTGAATTTGCAAACACAACAAGAACAGGCATCATTAATATTGATGCAAAAAATCTTGGTGTTGCCAAGAATCTTACCGGACTTATTCCCATTGTATCTAATGCATCAATCTGTTCCGTAACTTTCATGGAGCCGAGTTCTGCTGCGATTGATGCACCAACTCTTCCGGCAATTACAATTGCAGTTAGAACCGGACCCAATTCAGTAATAATTGCACGACTGGTTGCAGTTCCTAAGAATGAAAGCGGAGCCAAACCCTTTAATTGATATGCAGCTTGCCATGCTGCAACCGCTCCTGTAAAAATTGCAATAATGGAAACGAGTGGTATAGAACCAATACCAATATGTTCCATCTGATAAACAAAGTTTCTTCTGTTCTTAAATAATGACGGTGTGTAAACTAAAATTTCGCCAAGTAGTTTAAAGATCTGACCGCACTCTTGAAAAAAGTCTAATGTTTTACGTCCAAGTTTCTGAATAAAATTCATATATGATTTGGTTTAAAAATTCTGTTGCTAAAACTAATAAAGTTGTTTCACTTTAGAAATGAGCTCGTGCGAATACCTTGAAGAAATAATGTCATCAATAATTTTAACATCATTAAATTTTTTAGCAATATCAGAAAGAAGTTTAAGCTGAATTTCCGGTTTATCCGCCGGTGTTAATAATAATACAATAAATTTTGCCGGTAGGTTATCCAAAGAATTCCATTCAATTCCATCTGGTTGAATTGCAACAGCAACAATCGGCTCTTTAATATTAATTCTGGCATGAGGTATGGCTAAGTGTTTTTCCAATCCCGTTGATATTAATTCTTCCCTTTTCATTACTTCATTATAAACTGTGTTAAAATTGAGTTTATGATAATTTGCAACATTAGTGCAAAGTTCATTGATCAATTCAGTTTTAGATTTTACTTTGGAGAAAATAATAGTTTCATTTTTCAACAACATATCGAAGCGTAATTTTGTTTTTGCTTTCTTTAGAAAGTAATTCATAATTGGTGCACTCGATATAGAAGTAACAAGTGCCATTATTACTATTGCTACAAATACTTTTTCATTTACCAATCCATATTGATATGCTAACGTTCCCAGAACAATTTCCATAGCGCCGCGTGAATTCATACCGAAGCCAATTATTAACGAGTCGTTCTTATTTAATCCGCCTAAGTATGCACCTAAACTGCAGCCTATTACCTTGCCGGCAAAAGCAAGTACCAAAAAAACAGTTACTAATACGAGATCAAAATTTTCAATGAAATTTATTCTCAAACCAATCGATACAAAAAATAATGGAGCAAAAATGTTGGTCACAAATTGATAAATAATCTCGCGTGTCTCTTCTTTAAGATGAACAGAATCACCGATAGCTATTCCAACTATAAACACACCAAAGATTGCGTGAACTCCGATGTACTCTGTAAATGCGGCTCCTAAAAATCCGAGTACAAAAATAAAATTGAGAACACCGCCAGGGAACGTAAATCGTTTTTGTATAAATGGAATTGCATAATTGATAAACTTCCTCACAAACAAAAGAACAAACAGTATAAAACCAAGGATAACTATTATGAGTGATGACAACGAAAGCGAATGCTCGGTATTCTGACCAATCATACCAAGTACAACAGAAAAAATTATCCAGCCAATCAGATCATTGAACATTGCTGCTGCCATTATAAGGTAACCAATCTCTGATTTGAAAATTTGCAAATCCATTAATGTTCTTGCTACAACGGGCAGAGCGGTTATAGAGAGAGCTGTTCCTACAAAAAGTGCATACACAAGCCGCATATTGTAATCGGTTAGACCAAGATACTGAGGAAACAAATAAGCCGAAAAGAATCCGATTCCGAATGGAAAAATTATACCTAATACACTTATAATTACTGCAGCTTTACTTTGCCTAAGAACTAATGAAAGATCTATTTCAATTCCTGAAATAAGTAATAACATTACCACACCGAGTAATGTAATTCCATTTAGAGCAATCACAACTTCTTCGGACTGATTAAACAGACTATTAAAAGTATCGGGGAAAAGTGTACCAAGTATAGTAGGACCCAAAATTATTCCGGCAATTATTTCGCCAATTACTATTGGTTGTTTTAGGTAACGTAATATCTCTCCGAATCCTCTGGCAAAAAACAGAATTACACTTATGCTTAGAAGGAAGATTGTAATATCTATCGGACTCAAACTCATGGTTATTCACGGATAATAAGAAGTGAGCAAGGTAATTTACTTAGAATAAATTCTATATCATGCTGAAAAAGTTTGTCGAAAAATTTTAATTTCTTTGGTGGTGACGGAATAACAAACAAATCGGTTCCGTTATTCTTTACAAAGTTTCTTGCTTCCCAGCCCTGCCTACCAAAAAGAGCAACTGTGGAATAATACAACCCGGTAAGATTTAATTCTTTTGCAAAAAATTTTAATTTTTCTTCCTCTTCAATTTGCCATTCCTGTTTACTCTTTTCGGTATCATCGGTCGAGCCGCTATCATAAACGGTTATTGCCAAGCCGGGGACTTCAAATTCTTTTATCATCATAAATTCTTCAGCATTTTCAAGCTTTGCAAACTGATAGGATTTTCTTACAGCCGATTCTCCAAGTGAAGTGAAATCCACCGAGACACAAAATTTCTTAAACTCTTTTGGTTCTTCACACGGATTTGTTAATATTAAAACCGAGCACGGTGATTCTCTCATTATCGTTCTCGCAACAGAACCGAGGTAATATTTTATAACATTTTCTTTTTCCAGTGCGCCGGCAATCAATAAATCAATTCCGTTCTCTGAAGCTGCACTTATAATTGATTTTGATGGTTCCCCTTTTTTCCAGATTAAACTAAATGATTTTTCTGAAATACCTGTTTTTTCAACAAGATTCTTTATTTGCGATTCAGTTTCAGGATTTTTATCACCAACATGAATTAAACAAAGCTGGCAATTAAACAATTTTTGTAGTCTCACTGCCGATTTCAGAAGTGGTAATCCGTTTGGGGAAAATGTAATGGCTAAACCGATTTTATTAAATATCATTTTTAATAATATTTTTTTTATTTCAAGTTAAGTATTTCTTTTCTTATTGCCAATTTATACCAAATTCTTATATATTAGAAGGGAACGAAAAGTTAAATGGTAACCTTCTTATTAGAATGAAAGTAAGATTAAAAATATCGCTTCTAATTATTAACATTTTAGATGAATTAAATCATTATGCCCGGTAAACTATACCGGGTTTTTTATTTATTAAACTAACACAACAAAAATTTTTTAGACAATTAAAAAATGGTGACCACTATGAATGAATTAACTATCGACATCTTAGAGAGAGATACGAAAGTTGTATTACCGGAAAATTTATTATTCGGAAAAGTTTATACTGATCATGTATTCGAAATGGATTATGATGAAGAGTTTGGCGGATGGCATAATGCAACAATTAAAAAATTCAGCAAGGTTGAACTTCATCCAGCTGCAATTGTTCTGCACTATGGTCAATCGATATTTGAAGGATTAAAAGCATATAAACAGGTTGATGGAAGAATTGCATTATTCAGACCTGAAAAAAACATTGAACGTTTAAATCGCTCTGCAAAGAGAATGTGCATTCCAGAAGTCGATCCTCAATTTGTGCTTAATTCCCTTCTCGAACTTATAAAACTCGAAAAAGATTGGATTCCCACTAAACCGGATCATTCGCTTTATATCCGCCCGATTATGTTTGCAACAGAACCTTTGCTTGGTGTCCGTGCATCAGAAACTTATAAACTTATTATTATGCTTAGTCCGGTTGGGCCATATTATCCGGAAGGATTTAAACCGGTTCCGATTCTTGTTACAGATAAATATGTCCGTGCAGTTAGAAAAGGAATGGGCGAAGCAAAAACCGCTGGTAACTATGCTGCTGGAATGTTAGCACAGAAAGAAGCAAAGAAAGAAGGTTATTCACAGGTATTATGGCTCGATGGTATTTATCAAAAATATATTGAAGAAGTGGGTGCAATGAATATTTTTATTCAGTTTAAGGATGAGGTTGTAACTCCGCCGTTAACAGGAACAATCTTACCCGGAATTACAAGGATGTCAGTAATTCAACTGCTAAAGGATTGGGGTTATAATATGAATGAAAGGTTGATTGAGATTAATGAAGTAATAGAAGGTTATGACAAGAAAAAATTAGTTGAAATATTCGGTACAGGAACTGCAGCAGTTATATCATCAATAAGTAAACTTAAATACAATGATAAAATATTAATGTTCAACGAAGAAAAAGCCGGCGAATTAGGAACAAAGCTCTACGAAGAATTAACCGGCATTCAATTCGGTAAGAAAGAGGATAAGCACGGCTGGATGACTTATCTAGATTAGTAATTTTATGAATTCCTTCAAGAAAGGCTGCTAAATGCAGCCTTTTTTATTACCTATAACCGCTCACCGATTTTGAGAATTTTTCCACTTAGTTTGAGAAATGACCGAAAGACTCCCAAAACCCGGGAGTCTGACTTTAAAGCAGACATTTAACGACCGTTGAACAAGCATTTTAAAGTCATTATTTTGGTTAATAAATCATCTTTAAAGAGGGTAAAAATGAATACTAACATAATTGTACCTGGTCTGGTAATTGTTCTAATTGCTTTTGCAATATTTATTATTGCGAAACATGATAAAAAGAAATATGAGATTAAAGAACAACCCGAACCAAAAGTTAAGACTCGGATTAATAACACCAAAGTTGAGCATTATAGTGGACTCGCAACTTTTTTACAAGTATTTGGAATCCTTAATATTTTAGTCGGTGTTGGTCTTATTGCCGTAACTAAAATTGACGCCGGTGTTCTATCCATCATATCTTCACTTTTGCTTTTTGCTGTTGCAGAAATTGTCTACCATATCCAATGGCAAAGTAAAATTCTTAATAAAATATTAGAGGTGAGCAACAAAACTGAACCGGTATGAATTTTATTCTTTCTTATAGAATAATTTATCATATTTCAAAAACGAAACATTAAATTCAGCGCTTTCTGTAATTTCATTATTTAGTTCTGCTACTATTTTATATCTGTAACAAACCCGTTCTCTTGTTATAGTAGTATCTATGTAGAAAGAATTGATTGTAGAGTCAACTAATGTCCATGTTTCTTCGTTTTTAAGTCGGCGGTAAATTTTATATTTATTTGTATTAGCAACTATGTCCCAGAAAAGAATTACATCCTTATGGTAATCTCTCCATATAGGTTTGGTCTGGAATTTCCCCAAAATAATCGGTTGTGGAACATATTCTGTAAAGTAAGCTATTAGAGTCCGATTTGCGTTTAAAGTGAAATTAAAAGTAGAGTTTGTTGAGACAACTGAACCATTCTCCTCCCAGTAAATAAAACTATTACCGTTATATGGTGGAGCGCTTATTGTTCTTAAACTCCCAGAGATATAAGAGCCACCACCATAAACTACACCCAAATCTGGTTGCGCTGATAAAACAACTAATTCATAATAAATATCCGGTGGTTTGAAATTTGCGGTTAAGGTTCTATTGTTTGTAACAGTAAAGGTATAATTTGAATCTTTAGATACTTCATTCCCATTTTCAGTCCAATTAACAAAACTACTACCAGGATTTGATATTGCCGTAATTGTTTTAGAAGTGTTGGATAAAAAACTTCCGTTACCTGTTACCTGTCCTCTCTCTTCATAGTTTTTCAATAAAGTTATTAAATAATAAGTTGGGGGTGGTGGAATGTAAACATAAGGGTCGCTTGGTATTGAACCATTATAATTTATAGCAGCGGAAATATTAATCTCACCATATCCATTCTCTGCATTCCAGATACCATTATTAGATGCAGTTTGTCTTGCTCTATACCTAACTTCCCACCAGGAACAATTTAATGAATCTTTTATTTTGGCAAGTTGTCCGGCAACATATCCATTACTAAAGCTCGATAACATTGGATTATTGAAAGGATCAGTTCCAAAAAATTCTATATCATAACCAGTTGAGTTAGAGGTTGAACCTGCACCAGTTGAAACTTGACTTGGTAATTTATTATTGCTATTGAACACCTTAACATGTGCATTTGAACCAGCCGGCATTATAGAAAGAAGTCCATCTTGGTAATTTTGGTATGCAGAAAGAGTATCACCCAAAAATCCTGTATAAGACTTTATAAAAAGTTTTGCACCTTCACTTCTTGCTTCTGCCCTTGTAAAAGCACCATGTTTAATAATCCCGGTGTAATTACTTCCCACACTTTTATAACCTAACTTAAATGCCTCTACTACAAGTGAATCATGACTTAACCATAAAGATTGATTCAAAGAATAAACTATTACAGTATCAACTTGTTGAGCTATAAGCGAAGTCATTAGAAAAAATTTAATTAATATGCTTTTCATAATGGATATATTATAATTTCGATAAAAGACTTAGATAAAAGTCCATTACGTGGTTCAAAATTTGTATCTAATAGTTGGATATAGATAGTTCCACTTTCATTACCTATTCCATAAATAGCCGAAGATGTATTTACGTCTTTCGTAAACACAATGAAAGTTCTATCAATTGGAAATCCTTGACTATCTAAAGAATCTGAATGTGCACTATATAAACCAACGTCACTATAATGCCAAATTATAGAACCAACTGTATTTTCTAAAATCGTGACGGTTGGTGCATTAGTCCCACTTTGACTTATTAACGCTCTGTAAACTTTATAATTAGGAATACCAAGTATCCCACTTACTTCATTCCTCGTCTTAGTCACAAGTGCACCATTTTCTGTAACCAAAAAAGAACTATCCGCCGCTTCACTAATATCTGCCATCCCAAGATTATCAATTGCATCAAATAAGTTTTTAGGTGTAACAAAAACAGAACCTGAATCTGCAATATTTACCTTAGCACTAAAGAGAGAACTAAAATCTGGAAGGTCAGTGAGTATGTTATAACTAATTCTCCAATTTGAATCTATCGGCTCTATAAGTGAACCGACCCTCTTCCATATTGCGTCAACTACATTTATTCGTAGCGACATCGTTGTCTGATCAATAATAGCGCGCAATATTGTCTCGGTTGTACCAAATCCTTCCCGCGGCAATGGATTTGGGTTTGGCTGTGCCGCTATGTTTATTGTTATAATTAACAACAAACCAATTACAAACTTTTTCATTTTTTACCTCTTTGTTTATTTATAACTTCTTTTGTATTCGTTTTTTCTTCCGTCAATTCCTTCACAAGCTTCTCATATATCTGTATTGTTGTTATCAAAGAAACTGCTTTGGAATTTCCCTCTAATAATTGCTGCATACGCTGATTAACCTGCGGATCATTATGAGCTATCTGTAAATAGATCTGTTCAAAAGCGGCTTTCAGTTTCTTAAGTTCGGATTCATACTTACTCTTTAATTCTGCAAATGTTGTATCCGCCGGCGCAGTGTTATAATTATTAAAATACTTTTGTTCTGCAGCTCTACTATCATGCTGTGTTACAATTGTTAAAAGCAGTATTCCAAACACCAGCCACAAACCACTAATCAACCTTCTCATTTATCCTCCTATTTGTTTTTAAACTTATTTTGAATAATGAAATCCGTTCTCATCCTCGTATCCATCCGGAGCTACATAAATTAGGGCGCCCATTACTATAAGAAATAAAATTAAATAAGCAGTAATGTAGTAGATCATTTATCTCTTCCGCTCCACTTTTCAATTAGTTTTAATAAGTATTCTTTCAGGTCCTTATCTGCAAAAACAAGAAACAAATCCGAATAAAAACGATCGAATATTCCTGCATATTTTCGGTAAGGTTCTGCTTCCTTGCTTCCAAGAAAATCGCGCACTTCAGCTCCGGTCTTTTCAAAATTCTCGTATGAACGTAATAATTGGAAAAAGAAAATTTTATATTTCTCATATTCCAACCGCTTCAATAACTCAAAGAGAAAATCATAAGCTAATTTATTGTCTTCCTTAAACGGATCAATTCCTTCGTTAAGGAGAAAATCATTAATCTCTGCATTTAACCTGTTGTTTTCTTCACCTATTTTTTTTGCTTCTTCCGGTGTCATAATTACCTCTTAAAATGCTTTTATCGAACGTTTACTCTCCATTTAATTATGGATTTTCGAGTGCCGAGACTCTTTGCTCGAGATCAGGAATTGCAGTAAAATATATATAAGACAATATGCTATCCATCGCCGCCAAATCACCACCCAAACTTTGTATATCTCCCAATATGTTCTGTAATGTTTGATTAACCTCTTGAATCCAAGTTGTTATTGTAAGTTCATTACCAGCCGCAATTGATGTTATTATTCCATCAGATACAGTCATTTTCATATCTTCAGCATTTTCGGCAAGATACCACACTTCACCTGTATACCCGGACGTAGGATAAGAACTCGGTTTATTAGTAACATTATTCCAATGTACATTTCTACCAGAACCGCTTACACCAAATGCTACAAGTGCCGAATCTATTCCCACAATATCACTCAATATATCCTGTATATAGGTAAACCAGATTGTATCTTTAACTGTTTGCATATTAAATGAATTTGTAGAAAAGGTTTGAAAATCTTCTTTAGATAAGTATCCATCCTGGTTCGATGCAGCTTTTTTAATTGCAAGATGATCGTTCTCTTCTATAAATAACGGAGATGCAACATCTATTTGAACCTGGTTCCCAATTAGCCATAATGGCGGCGCAAATGTAAGGCTGTCTAAACCACCTCCACCCGGTAGACTATCTATGTAATTCCTTACCCACTCAGTTGATACCAACGTGTCTGTTCCACCCATGTTGTTATAGAACAAAACATTATAACCATTATGTCCTATCATTCCCTCATCATTTAAAAACGTTGGTAGGTATAATCCGCTGTTTCCTTGAAATTTTAGCAAATATCCGTTCTGCAAATAAATATACTGTCCGCTCTTTACAAAAACACTATCCATAGAAAGTGAATCAATAATAGAAGTTAAATAAGATCTGTTTACAAGTATCTCTGTAGAATCATTGCTGATATATTTTACATTATTATCATCAAAATAAATTTCTCTTTGTGCTACGGCATGGACGGGTAATTCTAATCTTCCATAATTACCAAATTTAAATAATGAATCGATCTTTACAATCTTTTTGAAATTATGCTCATTAAGCCATATCCATTTCTTTGTTGTATCTACTCCGTATTTCCTTACCCATTCCCAATCAGCTATTCTCTTCCAGACTCCGTTTATTGTCATCTCAACAAAATTAGAATCATTATCAAGCTTAAATGTAAAATATCGGTCAGAACCAATTCTAAAGCTATCCGCAGAGGTTCCAATGTCGCTTATATAGCTTTGTGCACAGTGTGTTGCACTAAAAATTATTAATGCTGCAATAATTAATTTAACTTTCATTATGCCGCCTCATACTTAAATCTTTCTGTTACAATAAATCCCGCACCTTGCGTAACATTATCCCCGGTTATATCCAGGTAAATTGTTCCGCCGGCCGGGTATCTTTTATTAACTTTTATTTCCTGGTTTACTACCGTCCCTAATTTGCCAACTATCTTATTTATTGTTGCAAGCGTCTCTGCACCATCGTAAAGTGTAAATACTAAATTGGAGCCATTAAATGGAGTAAGAACAGAAATTAAAAACGACCTGACAAATCCGTTAATATCAATCTCTGCAACCTTAATTCCTGTTTGTCCAACAATCGATTGAGAAAATGTTATTAACGGAAAGCGGAATGGTTCTGCAGTTGTCCCGGTTACAGTTCCGCCGTCACTCCCTTTTGAATGTGTTGCCGCTGCAAAATTCTCTTTACTTAATGCAATGTGAACCTGTTGACGGTCATAATCATGACCGGCTATTTCTACTAATCCGAAACTCGCTTTCCAGTTGAACAGATCTATTTCGATCGTTTCAAAGAAATAAGTTACACCGTTTATTGTTACTCTATCTATCAACTCCCAATCGAGAACATCATCATAAAGTGCAATGGAAACTTGATAAGCACCATGCCTCTTACCGTAAAAATCCATGTAGTAATTTGCTTCCTGTAAAGCAAACTCATTCAATCCCTCTTGTGTGTGGGCTACACTGCTCGGCGCAATCATCTCCATCTTTAATTCATTGCGCGGTTTAATACCTGTATTCTTTTGAACCGAAGCGCGTCCTTCTAAGGTTGTTCCGTCTTCGCTTGTTGCACCACTTTTAATAACTACAGTTGCACCATCAATTAATTTATCCCAGAAATCATCTTTAGAACCGGTTGACTTGTTTGCAAGATTTAAGGTCCGCAAAGTCCCATCTGTACCTATTCTTGTTCTTCTTTGTATTACTAAATTGCCGGTGCGGTTGAAAAAAATATAACTCCTTATCGAATCTGCTATTAGTTTAAGAGCTTCGTATGGATGTTTACCTAACGGCATTTCGTTAATTAATAATGGAAAGTAATCTAAACCGATCGGGTAGGTTGCAAATCCTGTTCTGTTTACAATTGTTAAGTCCGGCCATGCTTCTAATACAATTGAATCAAGTATTTTGAAAATGTCGAATGAAGTAAGAACAGACCTTCCATTAATTGTCTCAAGAATTCTTATGTCTGTGTCTCTATAAAGATGCCCATAAAAATAAAAATGGAAATCGAACGTTAGCGGACTAATAGTTACCGGGTTAAACGTCTTTAATACTAAAACCGGATCGCTTCCTTCAGGGGTTGGAAAGGATTCCCGGCTCGGATAATTTCTTGTATCCCAATAAACACTCTTTATTAATATTTCCTCGTTCTCTTCATCGTCATATTCTTTTGTACATAAAATTATTCCCGGGTAAATTCCAAAAGCTGTTTCATCAAATTGAACTGCAGATCCGCCCGACCATTTTGTTATAAGTATTGTCTGTGAATCTTCTGAATAAACATAATACGTTGGTGGAGAGGAAGGGTTGTTTTCTATCTTTTTCTTTTCTCTTCCAAAAGTTGCAGCAAGAATATCGAACGATTTTAATTTATCTATAACATCAAATTTTACTTTGTTTTCAAAATCCGGTCTCTTAATGCTTCTAAAATCAGCCATCCCCTCAAAACATTTTGTGCTGTTGCCGTTGCTCTTTATTCCATAAACCTCAAAAACATACTTTTCAACCGAACTTAAATCTCCATTAAATGCATCTGAAACTACTCCACTGTTACGCAATGTTAAACCCACACTATCATAACCAATTAAACCGGCTTCGCCTTTTATTTTGCTTTCTACTCTCCGCTTTATAGAAGACAATCCGAATACCTTAATGTTATCGTTCGGGGTCCATTCCTGCTCGGTTTCACCATTGATATATTTTAGTTTAAACCCGGACATTAACCTATACTCCTTCTCGTTTCATAATCATAATGATCACCAATCTTCATCGCTTCGTCATTATCCAAAAATGCACGTGCCGGTCTGCTTGCTAACTCTTTTATTTCATCACGCAAATTTTTTAATTCGCTTACAACATCTTTATTGCTTACAATTGATCCACTTCCGGAATAACCTCCGGCAATCGCAATTTGAGATTTCGCAACTAAATCATTTACTACAGAAATAAAATCTTTTTCCGGTGCAATAATTTCTTTATGAGTTCCTTCAAATATTCCCGCCTTTCCTTCAGGTAGAATGCCGCCCTGTGCAAAACCTTTTGTATTAACTGCCATTATTGATGCCGTCTGTGCTGCAGCATTGGCTGCAATAAACGGCCAGAGTGTATATCCCCAAACCGGACCTAAACCAACCGGGGGTGGTGATAAAGCTGCCGCCATCTGCTTGCCGGCTTCTATTCCTACAACGGCTGTAGCTAAAATCTTATATGCTGTTGTATGCTTACCAAATAAAGAACCGAGATTGGATAAAGTCTGCTGCCATATACTCAACTGTGCAATTGATTGCTGCGCTTCAATCTCGT
>Ga0067045_1030175_pt1 | contig 16394 bp, 15 predicted proteins | sample TerdegcTABiofilm_FD_59184 | JGI IMG/M metagenome (GOLD analysis project Ga0067045, IMG submission 59184) | Combined Assembly of (Gp0054472, Gp0054536) Wastewater bioreactor microbial communities from Singapore -Terephthalate degrading...
TAATAGTTAGGAATTGATTGCAGCCCTCATAAAATCAATTAACTATAAATAACCACACCAGAAATGACAACATGATCAACAATTAACAGTTTAAAAATAAATATGTATAAAAAGGATTTGTAGGAAAACAACGTTTCGGTAATATTTCGGGAAAAAAACTCGAATTCAATTACTTAAAGAAAGATCTAAATAGTTTGTTAAGAGTAATTCCAGTAAATTTACCAGCACCTCTTCTAATAATCCTCTGGCCAATATTGCCCTTTTTAATTGCATTAATATCACCTAATAATCTGGATAAACGATAAAGCAAGCTTCTTATTTTATAAATTGGCATATTTACCTCGTAGTAATATTTTGGAAGAAATTGTATACTAAATTTTTGTTGATAGTGGATAAATCTGTTTTAATGATTTTGTAATTATCTTTTTTAATATTCTGTTCATCGAACCATTTAGACCAATATAATTTTAGAATATCAAAATCTTTAGGCGAATTGTAAATAGGGTTAATTTCGGCCACAAGAATATTTAAATTGCTAAGGTCATTATCAATTTTAAGTAATCCATAGTCTTGTTGGTTGAACAATTCTACCCAGTTATTATTTTTTCTAAAACATTTAATATGTTCAGATTCGGGTATTAAGTAGCTATACCTATTAATATTATTGTACATAGAGTTTGTATGGTAAATATAGCCATCTGTTAAAATCACCAGGATATTAATATAATTTGAATCGGAAATAATGCAATCGTCTACAATACGATGTTTAAAGTAATTAAAAAGATCCGAGCCTTCGTATTTTTTGTTTTTGCTAGCAATAGAATATAATTTTTTAAGATTAGAATCGTATTTAGATGATAATTGATTAAAGATATTTTTCCGATCCGGGAAATCAGCTTTAGCAAAATCAATATTAAGAGAATCAGCAATGGCCTGATAGATATCGTAATTCAAAGTAGGGTAAAAGATTAATTTGATTTTATCTTCGCTATTAACCACCCCCTTTTTAGCTAAAAACATTTTGTAACTATCAACTACAAAGGAAATAAGGTTGATATCTTTAATAGGTTGATCTGGATTTTTTGCAAGCGATATTCTATCAGAAAGATCAATTAAAATAGTAACATTAAGATTTTTGTAACCAGCATCGGTAGAATTATCTTTTTTTGAGTTATCACTCTGCGAACAAGAATTAAGGAGTAATGCAAATAGAATATAGATTAATTTTTTAGTTCTCATTATTATTAAGTCCTTTTTCTGTTATAAAATTGTTTAATTTTCTTTCAATTTCGGAAATATAAGAATCGGGCTTGGCAGAATTTGCCAAGTAATTAATCCAACCCAAAGCATATTCAGATAATATTTTGTTAATCTCGTGAACGCTAAAGAATACTTTTTCGCTGGTAGAAATTAATTCTGCAGATTGAAGTTGAAGAGCATTTATTTCTGATTCTTTGTTTTTAATTTCGTTTTTATACTCTGCTATTTTGTTTTTAAGGTTATTGATCTTATCTAATAACATATTATAGAAATCATCATATTTATTTTTATTTAAGCGTTGCTCGTTAAAAAGTGAGAATATTTTACCAAATACAAGATAAACAACAAATCCAAGAGCAATAATAATCCAGAAATTAGCATCCATAATAGCATCGGTAATGTAATAGGAGCTAACGCTACCATAAGAGTTAATAGCTTTTGATTCGTGAATTCTTTGGGAGATATGGTATGCCAATAGAGAATCGACTGAAAAAGTAAACAGTAACACAGCCAGAAAAAGAATATTAAAGCGATTGGTTTTTACTTTGTTTTTGTAAAGTTCTACAATTATACCAAGTGCAATGAAAATAAAAGGTGCAAAAAGAACGATAATAAAAGATGCCACACCTTTAATAAATGCTTCTTCGAATGCACGCGGATAGAATATTGAATCGAATAACGTGTTCTTGGTAACAGTTATATCTCTGAAAAGTGCAGAATAAATTACCGAGGAATAGAAAACAAATAAAAATATAGCCAGAGCAATGGAAACCAAGCAATATAACTTAAGCAAAAGATTATCGTTTTCTTTAACAACATATTTTCCCGGATTAATCTTGAAGTCAGATAATTGGTCTTCGGCCATTTTTAATTCATTTACGCATTCCGGTATGTAATTGTTATTTAATAGATTAATGTTACCGTTATGAATCTGGATTTTTTCTTGGATTGATTTTTTTTGATGCTCAATTTCTTTTTCTCTAAGTAATATGTTATGTGATTTTAAATCGGCATTAAGTATTACCGTTGAATAAAAATTTTCGAGATTAATACCAAATGCAGCGCTAGTACCGCCTACTTTTCCGGCATCGATGAACCCCTGAGTTTTGTAATCCATATTAATTGAGTTAGACAATTCATTTGATTTAGGATTTTCTAAAGGTAATATTGTTGACATATTTTCTCCTATTTTTTTTGTTGCTAATATTTTCAAAAAATAATTAATAGAACAGAAAGGAAATATTTCGGAAATGTTTTAATGCTTCTGATTAGTTAATATTTATAACACGCTGAATAAATTCCACAGATTCGTTTTCAATTTTTGAATGGAAACCGCTTGCATCAAAAAATAAGTTAATCAATTCCCCTTTTGTTGTTAAAACAATAGTATGATGATAAACTGATTCTGTAAAAGTTATTATTTGTATTTCAATTGTTTCGATAGCATTCTTTGGGCAAAAGGTCTGTATAATTTCTAATTCTGCCTCAAGTCCGGAACTAAAACTTTGAGCACCATTAATTTTGATAGCATCTGAAACTGTTTTACCATTACCACCGGTAAAATAAATTACTTCAGTAAAATGGTTCATTAATACTCCAAAATTTTTACTTCAAAGATGGCGTTATATACCAAAAGAATAAAACAAAACAATGTTTCGGAAATGTTTTTTAAAAGAGGAGCCAAAAATTATTTATTGAGGTATTAAAATATTTCTGAATGGAAATCTGTTATTTAATTATAAACCTCTCCTTTTCTGCCTTAATATGATAGGTGGAATCTCCGTATTTTTTGTTAACATCAATAATAAAGAAAGGTGATATATCACTATCATTAATCAGTTCAGCTATCTTGGCATTAACTTTGGAACGTTTTACCCTGAATTCATCTTTTGAAAAACCACGTTTATACCACTTTTTCTCCTTAATGTAATACTCATTATTGAATAACTCAGTAAAGTACTTAATAAACTGTAATTTAGTTTCATCCGATATAAAGTTAAAAACGGAAATGTTTTTAATACCTCTTTTTTTGGAATCGACAAAATAATAGTAGAAAATAAATTCTAACGGTTCTAAAACAATAGAATCATTTCCAAAACATAATTCCCTTCGTTCAATATCTACAATCATTTTATTTGCCGGAGCCAATACTTTAAGTTGTGCCTGGGTATATTTAACTATATCATCAAATTTTGATTTGAGTAGTTCATTTCCTTTCATTTCATTAGAAAGAAGGGATCTCAGGCGAACAAAAGGAATTTCGGCTATTTCCAAATCTTTAGCTTCCTTTATATTTATTGGATAAAATCCTTTGAATTCATTTTCTTCTTTTGTTAGAACGTGAATTAATTTATCGTTTTCCCTGGCAAACAGAGAAAGTGCATTAGCCATATGAACACTCATAGATTTTCTTCCACCTGTAATAGAGCAATATAAAACATGGTCGGGGTTAGATGATTTTATTCTTAAAAATTCACAAACTTTATTAGGGAATAATATATTGTCTTTATCAGATCGAATATCGGGCAACTCAATAGATTCTTCTTTAGCAACAATTATGTGATTATCATTTTCGCTGAACAAAGGCATCTTTAATTTGTATTTACTACATAAATTTTCAATTTCCTTTTTAAGCGGGTTTTTGGGAGTAGCAGGATGCTGATCTTTTCCTAAAATTACGTTTTTACCACGCATAGTTGTAAGTACATAGATTTCGTGAATAGGAATTTTCTCTTTAACGGATAAACAAAATAAGCTTTCAGTAACTATTTGGGGAGTTAAACCAGAAACACAGATTAAGATATTTTTTGTCATATAAAACTCACATTTGAATTAGATACATTTATTGTTTTTATATTCAATTCCCTGGCACGTTCCAAAAATTTATTTGAACCTTTCTTTGTAGAAACAAAGATTCCTTTGCCAAATGTGCCGCTTGTAATGCTTCTTAAAGTTTCCAACTGAAATAAATCATATTGATTATCACTTTTGCCGCTTTTACACGAATAATTGAATAGTACATAATCCTTCATTACTAAAACATCAATTTCATTTTCAACATTGTCGTTGCTTATTATTTTATCCCCTGTCATAGTTTCCAAATGATATTTTTCTTTAAGAATATAATAAACATAGTACTCTAACCAATCCCCTAATTTGAAATGAGAGTTATCAATTGAAATAGATTGATTATTTCCTGTATCAAACCGGATAGAGTAATTATCATAATTTTTGGTAAGTACAAAATTTTTATTTCTGCTTGTAATTGTAACCTTGGGCAGATCATCTATTTTTCTTTCCCTTGCATTTTTAAAGAGTTCAATAAATTCATTCATAATATTTTTACCTAATGCAAATTTGAAAAGCGGGTAAAATTGTTTTACAAGCATAGTATCCTTTTTATCCTTAATAACATATCCATAGGATAAAAGGTATTCGCTAATTGATAATTCAGCTTTAAGCAAATCAATTTTATAATCGGGATAAAGTGATATTATGTGTTTATGCTCAGTATCGCAGTAGATGATTGTTTTATTTTTTTCAGCAAAAGCTTCGTAAGCCGCTAAGGCCATCAATTTAGTTCCGCCGGTTACATTAAGACAAACTTCTGCATCAAGGTATTTTTCTAATTCTTCTTTTATAATTTTCTTAAATAATATATAATCATAAGCATTCAAATCATCTTTTCTAAAAACTTTTATTGCTTTTTTGGTAAATAATTTTTCAAGATTGTTAGCTGTACGTTTTTCTTCCGGAGTAGCAAATAAAACTACATTTGATGGATTATACATCATAACCGGTAATACATTTGCCATTGCTTGACGGGATACCAGACAAAACATTGCATTCATTTAATTTCCCTAAACTTTACAAAAATGAAAGTAACTATTTTCTTTCCATCTTTTTCCTCGGTAATTCTATTACTAGTTGAAACAACAACCGGAATATTTTTCTTTTTTAATAATTCGTAAAGAAGAATTACAAATGAAAACTCACCCATTAAATGTACAGCATTGTTTCTATCAGTAGAATTACTAAATAATTCAATAATTTTTTTTAAGTAAGAGTTAGCCCTTTTTTTTATTTGAGAAGAATTAGCAAAAGGAGAAATATGTGGAAAGGACAGATCAACAACTGTTTTGTACTTTTTAAGAGCGGCATCAAGTTGCCCGGAAGACCAGTAATATTTAGGATGATTGGATAGGTTGATGAGCATAGTGGTCTAATATTTTTTTGTATTCATCTAAAATCTTATTTAAGCGTTCTTTCATAGAACTAATCGAACGTGCTTCTACTAAAAATCCGGAATGGTTTATATCATTTCGAATAACACTCAATGTATTGTAATGTGGATTTAGATTTTTTAATAGTTGATTCTCAAGAAGTTTTTCTACTAACCCAACATTTTCACTTGATGGTTTGATCCATTCTTCTTTTGGAATTTTTTGAGCTGAAATCTTAAATGCCTGAGGAACTAATTCTCTGTTCAATTTAACAGAACTATCCAACTCGTTTTGTTTAAGAACAATTGTTAAGCTAAATTCTTGTAGCATAGTTATAGCTTGCTGAAAATAGTTATGATTAATACACCATTCTGTAATTGTTACAGCTAATTTCCCAGGATCGTTATCAAAGTTTTTAATTTTGTTTTGTATTTCATCAATGAGAATATAAAACGCTTTAGGTAATGTTTTATTCTTTAAAGCTGATAAATCATTTCGAATAGAATCGTAATTAAAATTTAGTAGTTCCTTACCTCTGCAAAGGGCAATGTTATCAATTAATTCACTCAGTTTATTAATTACTCTTACCGGAAAATAATTTTCTTTAGGATCCGGAGATTTTTCTTCTGTAAGTGATGATTTAACAAGAGACTTCATTTTTGATGTGCTAGCATTAACAATAAAATCATAAGCTGCATTTGTCCAATCCTGCAAATCTGAGAAGGAAGTTAGATTAAGAACTGGAGCAATTCGTTCATTAGTAGGAATTTTTTTTGCTTCAGGAATTGTCCCCAATTTTTCAAATGCGGCATAGTAAATACCAAGAACTTTAATATTTCTTACTTGTTTAGCAAAGTTCAGTAGTGTAACCATTAAAGTCGGCAGAGATCGAAAAGAATGAGTGATATCAACAATAACCTCTTCATTTTCTCGGAATGTATCAAAAATCGTTTGAAATATTTCCCATATTTCATTTTCATAAAAACCCTCTTTTATGAATATAGGACAAATTTTAAAAGAGAATTCCATCCTTTTCAATCTATTTTCCAATCCAATGTTGGGTATCGTATTACCTTCGCGATTTTTATGACCATTATCATACCAATTTTTTTGTTTAGCATCATCGGTCAAAAGAATTCTTATTTCGTCTTGTTCAGTCCAGTCTTTACAATACTTTTTGATCAGATCTTCTTGAATGTATTTAACTGGCTCTTCTGATACTTCTCCACCAGGAAATTTGTGACGACATTCTAAGTAATCATTTGTACCAAGTATTGAGATGAATGCTTTGGGCATAGTTGAATTTATTTTTTCTTTTTTGATTCAGTTACTTTAAACTTATTTTTTAATTGAGCAAAGGGATCATTATTTAAATTATTGTCAGAAATGGCATTAGAAATATTTTTTTCATCTGGTTTTTCATCAAACAATTTAACTTTTATCCAGCCAGTTAAATATTTCGGTTCATCATTTTCGAAAACAATTCTCCTTGTCTTTGGAAAGATTGAAAATCCAGATTTCCCCATTCCTTTACCATATTTATTTCTAAAAGTATTTAACCAGTCCACTGTTAAGAAATCCCCTGTCATTCCTTTCCAGCCACTTCCCCAGGAAATACGTAAAATAAATTCATCCTTTTTTAAGTTGTCTATTTTAGACAAAAGATTTTCTATTTCTTTTATAACATGCGATAATTTCCTATTTCCATTAAGTTTATCAAAAAATATTTTTTCATTTTTTAGCTTTTCCTTTGAATAATTATTTAAATTGTTAACAAAGTTCTTTAATACTTTAATAGAATTTTCATTGAACTTTAATTCGGACTTTGCTAATGAATCTTCCAATAAAGAACTGTCAAGCGATATAGAAAAATATCCAATTGTACCTATCGGCAAAGCCTCAACGAAAATTGAGGTTGAGTATTTCGGATTGTCTTGTAAAGGATATGGCTTATTAGTTTGCCTGTCTTTCCCCATTTTTTTCCAGCCATATTCATTATCACTCTTTAAGCTGAGAATATGCAATTTTTCTAAGGAAAGATCATTGATTATTTCTACATCGAATACTTTGATAGTTCTCATTAAATTGCAATTTGAATCTTTACCAAATACCTCATTTAGTATTGGTTCTGAAGCCAGATTTTCGCCTTTATTATAATTTTTTGCTACTTCTAATATTTTTTCCTTTATTTCTTTTGAAAAGGAATTAAAGATATTAAAAAGTATTGCCGTCCTAATCGAACCTTTGAATGATGAACCAGGTATATAAGGAACTCCTTTACCATTTCTTTCAAACTCTGCGATGTCAAAGATTCTTTCTCCATTTATTGTGTATTTTTTTCCAATTTCTGGTATTGTCAATTTATCAAGTTTATAGTTGTTTCGAATGAATTTTTCCAATTGTTCTGGATTATTTTCCAAATACTGAATCAAATCAGATGAACGAATTATGGTAACAGTATCGCTGGTTGTGATAAAATCAATATCTTTTGCTAACTTTACTCCGCTCCCGACATGTACTGGCGTAAGTACTTCAATTGAACAAGAGATTTTTTCTCCAAGTTTTTGCTTTGAGCCTTTTATTTTTTCATCAATTGTTGCCATTAATACCTCCAGCTATAGGTATAAATAACGCTTGACCACTTCTGTAAATGTCGTACTTTAAATCATTTTCGTATTTGTCTTTTTCAAGAACTTTATGAAGACAACCTATTGGTTTTTGATTGTTTTTTTGTTTTAACACTGAACCTTCAATAAACATTCTTAGATTCTTTCTATTCAATGTATTACTAGAAACCCAACCACCTCTAATTGTGAAATCATAGTATGATTCTTTGGGAATAATATTTTCAAACTCATCTTTTAATGGTGAGTAGAGTGAGATTAAATAATGGTAGTTTGAATCGCTTTCAGAAGGCAACCTAAAATCTGAAATTTCTTTAACTTCAAAAAGTCCTTTACCAATTGTGCGATCTGCTCCAATACCTTCATCACCTAAAAATCGTAAAACTGTTTCAAATTTTTTCAATAAATCATCTTTTACCTCTGCAATAAAAAACAATCCTGCATTTTTATTAAAGTAAACTTCACTTTTATAAAAGATTTGCGTTTGATTTGTAATTCTATCCACTACAATATGTGGGACTTCCTGAACTTTGAATATGTTTTCTGCTTCATTAGAATAAGAGTCTTTGGATGAAGCGTTTTCTATGTCTCTCCAACAATTGTTTAGAATGTAATTTTTGGAATAATATTTTTCTTCAATTTTTTCGCCATTAAGAATTTTGAGTAGTAAATCCTTTGAAATGAATTTAGCTTTCTTGAAAACTTTTATCATTTCGTAATCACTTAAATCCTTTGGAAAGAAGTGTAATGGTTTAGGCAGAAAATATTCATCTTTATAATACGGAAAAGCTGATGATAATATTAAAGCACCTTGTTCTAAAAATTTGGTTGAAACTTCCTCGCCATAGAATTTATTCGCAGCACTAACAATGGAACTGAAAAGTGTATCTGATCTGATAAAAGTTTCAGAAGGACCATCAACCGTTGAGCCCGCATCAATGTGAAATGATGAATGAAATTTTAGTTTATAAGCTTTCATAAATGCTCACTATTTAAGTTCATTCGGGATAATATTTTCTATTTTCGATTCGTTTTCTTTATTATTCTCTTTTTTTGTTTCTTCCGCCTGATTATTCCCTTCTGGTGCTTGGTTTTGTTTTTCTGTCAAGTTAAATGGTTGCCAATCATTTATAATCTCATAATCATCTTTCGTTTTTTGTTTAAGCCCAGTAATTTTAATATCAACTTCGCCACTTCCTCTCGTTCCCTTGCCACCTAAGTAATCGTTTTGAACAAGTGCCAATCCTTCAAAGATTTTCTCAAGCATATTTTTTTCATTATCACCATCGTAAACATTCAAAATCATTCGCATATTGAATACGGCGCCGGCAGGGACTCGTTCGAGCTGTCTTGGGGTTGCAGCAGATGTTATTCTGTCTATAACTACCTCGGTTTTTACTTCGGTAAAGGGCATATCAGTATCTTTTGAATTTGCTAATTTATCAACACTATCAATAGTAAGCTCACAATCTCTAACAATTAATCTGCTTGGCACTTCATTATTTCCTTTTATTTTCTCTGGCATAGTGCCAAAAATTTTAATTATAAGATTAATTCTTTCAGCATCTTCTTTAGTGATATCATTTCCTTCTTTAACAAATTCAGTCAGAGGCCCTTTTTGAATGTGTTCACCAATAGAAGGTCCAAACTTGCCTTCAACTTTTTCCAATAAACTCCTCATCTTTCCTTTGAGAGAACTACCTGGGATATATGGTTCATTAGTCAGTGGATTTCTAACAACAGTTGCGTCGGCACCACCTATTGACATACCCACACTGCTGCCACCAATGTGTAAACCGGTTTTAGCAGTTATTAATCCTTCTATTAAAATTTTCTTTACGAGTTGTCCATTGTTATTATTCATTTTATTTACCTCCAAATGATCTGTGATATGCTAATATTGCTTCAAAAAAATTTGCAAAGTTTTGAAATAGTTCTTCTTGCTTTTCATTAGTAAAAATTACTTTATCAAGTGCTTTTTCTATGACTTCTCTAAATTTTCTAGAACCATCTGTACCTTTCCTTTCAGTAGAATATGCCAATCTTGGTTTTAACAATACTAATTCATTCTTATTAAAACCTTTCATTTTCAATCTCATTACTTCTCCATAAACATTTCTGATTTGAGATGTTGATAAATCAAGCCTAACTAAATGACGCCCGAGAAATTCAGAATATAAAATAGACTGATCATTAATTTCATTAACAGAGTTTAGTACAACATTGGAATCAAATTCTTTAAATATCTCTAAATATAATTTATCCAAATCTCCTTCTAACTTGTCAATTTCCTTTTTAATTTCCTCTTTTTTGTTCGTTTTTTTAATAACTTCTTTTTTTTCTTTTATTTGAGTTTCAAGAGAATCAATTTTCTTTCTAAACTCAAGTGCTTTCTCATTCGTCATTTTTTGTTCTCCTTTCTTGTTAATAAATCTGTCCAATTTGCTATTATATATAGTAATTGTATTAGTTCTTGTTCAGTTTTAGAACTTGTAAAAAGTTCTGCAGCAAAATCTTTTATTTCTTTTTCGTAAGGGTCTTTATATTGACTAGCTAATCTTGAAAGTGAATAAGAAGCACGCCAACGCCATTTAGCCCAATTTTTATATTTTCCATCCTCATACTCGTAGTAAATATTATATAGTCTGCTTACTAATCCCTTACTTATTTTTTTCTTGTTTTTATCTGTATTCTCCTGATTATTTGAATCATTAGTTAACCATCCATAAAACTTCCTTACCCAATCCCTAATATCTTTGAAATCATTCCAGCTTACAGGAGTGTTTTCATCCAAGAAACAAATCCCATTCTTTTTATTTTGAATATCAACATCTCTATTTTTTCTTTCTTTTTTCTTCGCTTTTTCTTCAAATTCACCTGCCCGAAGTGCAGCTTTATAAAGTGGATATTTATCATCAAACAGAGATATACCAGCAGACAGCGAAAAATTTTCATTAAAAGCAGTAAATTTCTTAAACTCATCATTTATCCAAATTGCTATATCTGGTAAAATAGACCAATGCCCCACTATAAATACATCATCACCACCAGAGTAAACAATTTCAATCAAATCTCTAATTTTAAAATTAAATTGATTGGTTTGTTTAGATAAACCTTTGATTGGATCCCAATAGAAAAATTTTAATTTATTTATGTAATGACTAAAGTAGAAATCAAGCATTGAGGAAAGTTGGACAACACGTCCAAATGTAGCGTGTTTTCCAAATCCATCTTTAAATATTTTCCCAAGATTATCTACATCCAATCTTAAAACACCGAGTCTCTCAATACCTTCACCATTTTTTACTAATTCCTCATATGTATCAATAACTTTCCAATCTCCACCATAGAATTTAAAACCTTTGTTAGCAGTCCCCTGAAGTTCTGTTATCTTTAAGCTATTTACTAAATATTGTCTTGCCTCTTTTGCCTCGAATTTATTCTCGAAAGTTTTTTGATTTGTAATTTGAAATGAGTTCACGCCTAAAATAGAATATTCAGTATCAACATCTTGGTACACTATTGTTTCAAGATTATGCTTTAAATCATTACCAATTTTCTGTGAATAAAATTGTTCTTTAGAAATAAAAGTGTCAGATAAATGTTCATCTTCATATAACTGATAAAACACTTCACCATCAAAACTATGTTTTAGAAATTTGATTGGTGATAATGGATCTAATCTTACTTCCTGAGTAATTGTTTTTCCTTCGGAGATCACTTCCTTTTTTATCAAAGGAATATTGGTATAAGCGCATTTAATTAATTCTCCATCAATTCCAGATGGTTCAAATAACGAATATATCCAGTTGTTTGAAAGTTTTTGCTTTTTTTCTTTCTCTACAATCTCATTTAGCTGATCCCATTTTTCCGAAATTGGATGCTCTTTACCTTCAGTTTTATATTCTAGATCTTTACCGTTAATCTCAATTGACCCAAAAATTATTCCCAAAGCTCCATTATAGTCATATAAAAATTTTAATTCTAAGTCTTTTTGAATCTCATCTAAAAGGTTTCTAACATTATTGGTATTTGGAGCAAATAAATAAAATTTTCCACCACTCGAGTAAATAAGATTTGTTATTGGAAGTTCTAACTTTGATAAAACGTAATATGCAACATTATCTAACATTTGCTGAAGGAAAAATGATCTGCCTTTTAGTGATTTAGCAGCACCTCTGTGACCAATATTATAAATGTAGGTTTGTATTCCTGTTATATCTGCGAGAACTAATAAATATCGGTTTTCTTCTCTGTTATCATAATCTTTATACTTTGTAATATCATCTCCGAATTTTTCTTTCATAAAGCGATACATAGAGATTGCAATCGCTGCTGTTATTTTGGAATGTTCAAAAAGAGAAACATCTGATCTTGTTTTATACGAGGAAGAAGGCACGCACCAAAGATATTTTTTTAAGACATAATAAATAGTCTCTACTTCGTCAATATTTATTTTCTTTATTTCCTGCTCAAAATTGTTCCACCAATCTACATACTTTGCTTCAAGTTCATCTAAATTATAGTCATCTTTTATAATTGAAAATTCATAATCGTTATAATGTAGTTCACACATATCTTGTAGATAGAGCTTGGGGATTATTTTTCTATCATCAACTTTTGTTACTTTTGAAAATATCGATTCTAAAGGTTGTTGTTTTTTTACCTCAGGGTCAGGTTGTCTTTCACCGCTTGCTAAATTATCAGCTTCGCAAATGATTTCAGCAAGAACTCTATTTACACCTTTTAATTTACTTTTATCTAATTCCTCCTTATGATGGTTATAAACTATTTCAGCAAGTTTCTCATCATTAAGCAATCCCTTTACAAATCCAGAAGAATATTCCTGATGAATTAATCTTTCAGATTGTGCAATCCCTCTTTGTTTAAACTTCCCAATATCGTGGAAAAGGGCTCCGAGTATTATAATTCTTTCTTCAGCTGTCATAAAAATTTTTCCCTATAACTTTTGTTTCAAACTTATTGAATAAAATTAGTTTTTAAAAACTTCGCAATATTTCCGAAATGTTTTTCATTTAATTACCTAACCGCCATTCTTAATTGTAAATTGTTTATTGTTAATTGTTAATTTTTAATTACCTCAGCCATTCCAAATCCCATTGAGTTTTTTTCACCGAAGCCACATTGATATCCAACTTTCATAAGATCAGGGTCTCCTTCCAGACTAAAGGGACAAAAAATCCCAACTATATCGATTGGATTTTCGAGATCCTTTGTTATCCTAATTTTTTTTGATAACCTTTTCCCTTTTTTTATTGATCTTATAGCATAATCGTGATCCCATTCCAATTTAACACCGTTACCTTGATATGCAATGTTATTAATAGCCTGAAATTTATTCTCTAAATTTTGGTTAAGAATTCGATTTGTATCTGAAGGGTTGTCGTTATATCTTAGATAATACTGTAATAATTGACCGTTTTCATATTTTTTAGTTGATAAAACCATTGGAGAAATCATTATAAAGTTAGTTCTTTTGGAAAAAGTGGGTTCTGGTAATATTTCTACCTGTTTAATTTTAAAAACCGTTTTAATGTATTCTGAATAGATTTCTATATTCTGTTGATTGAAAGTTCCAATCACAAAGTTTTTAATAAAATCATCAATTAAGGGTGAGGATATATACATGATGGCATTAGGAGAATCTAATGTTAAAAAATTCTGTGTTAATCTTGCAGATTCCATTTTAAGAGCAAAAGTAAAAAGTTTATATGTTTTATTTGATGAACTATAACCTTTTTCGTGAAGGAATTTAGAAAATTCAGGTGAACCAAATTTTAATAAAGAATAAATAGAAGAAGATAACGCGTAGTTATGATTAATTGATAATTTGTTAGAATTATGAGCGTATAATTTCAGAAGTAGTCTCAAAATTCAAATAACCTTATATTTCAAAAAAAAATTAATAAAAATTATAAAGAACTAAAACATTTTTTTTATTTATTTAGATATTTTTTTAGGAAATAGAATTAATTCTATATTTTTTTAAGATTCAGAATAATTTATAAATTTTCGTTAATACTTAATATTTATTTTATTAAGAAGTGTTACGTCAATTTAATACTAGAGAAGTCAGGTTTCTATTCTTAAATAAGTGAAGATTATTTTAAAGAAAAGTATTTAACCAATCAAGTAAGCTAATATTTTCGTTTCCTTTGTGAGTAGAGGCTGGCAATTGGCGATAAAAACTACATCTCACTTTTTGATGTTTTTCTTCAGTGTTTCGATTCCTATTTAAAATAAGAAAGGAAGCTTTCGCTTCCTTTAAGTGGGCAGAGACGGAATCGAACCGCCGACACAAGGATTTTCAGTCCTTTGCTCTACCGACTGAGCTATCTGCCCTTCATTTTTTAGTGGGACAAATCTATACAAAATGAATTAAAAATCAAAATAATTGTGAAGAATTATGATTCAAAAAAAGTTAATTGCTTTCTGTTATATTCAATTATTTCTTCATGCTCAAGCAGCCATTTCTTTCGCCACAATCCACCCGAATAACCAATCAAATCTCCATTAGCACCAATGACACGATGGCAAGGAACAATGATACTAATTTGATTTTGAGCATTTGCTTTTGCAACTGCTCTTATCTTGTTTTTATTACCAAGTTTTGAAGCAAGTGATAAATATGAAATTGTATTTCCAAAAGGTATTTTTATTAATTCATACCAAACAGATTTCTGAAATGATGTTCCATACAAATCAATCGGTACATCAAATTGTTTTCTCTTGCCTTCAAAGTATTCGTTTAATTCTATCTTGCATTTTTTAATAAACTGATTTTTAGAGAGTTTATCCTCCTCATCTTCATCAACAAAAAAGATATCTGTAATTCCTCTTTCTGATGCTCTTATACAAATTGTACCAATCGGCGATTTGATAAAATCGATATGAGAAAATAATTCGGGCATTATATTGTGAAGTTATTTAACAAGAAGTCGTTTTAATATTTCGATTATTTTATCGCGAAGCAATGGCTTAGGAATGAAATCCGAAAAACCGGCGGCCATAAAATTTTCGCGAGCGCCGGGTTGTGTATAAGCAGTGGAAGCAATAATCGGTATATCTTTATGTCCCGGCATTTTTTGAATAATCCGAAGTGCATCTAATCCGTTGTATTCTCCTTGAAGGTTAATATCCATAATAATAAAATCGAATCTCTTTGTTTTTAGCAGTGGTAAAGCCGATTCAAAACTGGGAGCGAACTCAATACTTTTCAAATCTCTCATCTGATTCTTAAACAATATTTGCGAATCGACCTGATCTTCAAAATAGAGCACACTTAATTGTGTAAGGTCTAATTCCTGGAATTTTGGTTTAACTTGTGGTTTATCCGGAGTTTCAGGTATAGCCAGTCGTGCAGAAGGTTTAGCTTCCGGAATTGGTGGTTTTACACTTTCAAGTTCATAAGAAGTTTTTTCAGTGATTGTAAATTTAACAGGAAATGTTAAACCAAATTCTACAGCTTCACCATCCTTCATTACTACATATTTCTTTGCTGAAAGGAGTTCTATCAATCTGTTTGTTAATCGTAATGAGAATCGGGAGAAACCATGATTGCGTCTTATTACGGATTCTTCATCAGAGAAGACATCATTCAGTCCCTTTAGAAGATATGGGCTTATAACCTTTTTTGTATCTTTGATAGCAACAACAATTGTATTCTCATCAATATTATAAGCGGATAGATAAACAGAATTCTCCTTTGTAATCTGAACAGCAATTTTTATGAATAGACTGATTAATGAAATGAGTTTTTGCTTATCACTTTCTAACGATAAGGATGAAGAAATTTTACCGTATTCAAGTTCAACTTTTTTTGCCTCACATAACTTAATCGTGTTATCTTTTAATGAATTAAGCATGTCAACAAATTTTATCAGTTCCGGTTTAAATTTAACAACCTTTTGCTGAAGTGCCGAATATTCAACAGCGTTATCCATAATTTGAAGAAGAAGCTTCTGGTTCTCTTTAATAATATCAACAGCTTCTTTTTGCTCCTCGGAAGGAGATTCAATACTTTCCCATAATTCCTGTGCGAACCCAAGAATAACGTTAATGGGTGTTAACAATTCATGAAACATGTGAGATAAAAATGGTGCGTCAACTTTCTCGGCTCCTTCATCTTCCAACTTTTTAATATCACCATTTTCTATCTTTTCTTCTATCGGTTTAAGTATGATGGAATAACTTTCTATTTCCCCGTTATAATTCTTGATAGGTGTTGCAATAACAATCGATTTGAATAAGGTGCCTGAAGGTTTTT
>Ga0067045_1030176_pt1 | contig 16393 bp, 14 predicted proteins | sample TerdegcTABiofilm_FD_59184 | JGI IMG/M metagenome (GOLD analysis project Ga0067045, IMG submission 59184) | Combined Assembly of (Gp0054472, Gp0054536) Wastewater bioreactor microbial communities from Singapore -Terephthalate degrading...
AAGTTTATCTGAAAAACACTAAAGATAATTTTACATGGTCCAAAACCGTTACGCTAAAATCAACTCAACAAAAAATCCTCAAAACCCTAAAAATGTAGTGTATAAAAACAGCGTAAAAGTTAGGTATTCAAAAAAGGAACGCCCCGCCCCGGAGCGTTCCTTTTTTTTGGTTTAATGCCGGATTATTTTTCCCGAATCAGCTCGATATTGAAATCCATATTGATTTCGCGACCGACCACAAGGCCGCCCGCTTCAATGGCCTTATTCCAGGTTAGTCCGTAATCAAAACGGTCAAGACTGCTTTTCGCTTTCCATCCGGCCCGGGTACCGCCCCATGGGTCCTTTACCTGTCCGCGGTATACGGCGTCCAGTTCGATGCTCCTCGTAACGCCTTTCATGGTCAGGTTTCCGGAGATGATGTATTTATTGCCTGAGGCGATACGTACGCCTGTGCTGGTAAACGTCATCTCGGGATATTTTTCCGAATCGAAAAAATCCGCGCTCTTGAGATGCTCGTCGCGTTTCGTATTGTCCGTATCAATGCTGTTGACCTTTATTGTCACCTGTGCTTTTCCGTCAGAAAAATCGTCTTTCGATGCCGTAACCGTTCCCGAAAATTCCTTAAACCGGCCTGTGACTTCGGCTACAACCATGTGGCTGACAGTGAACTGGATATTCGAGTGCGAAGCATCAATAGTCCACTTCGTCTGGGCGCCGGCCGGCAAGTAAAAAGCGAAACTCAAAACAACTGTGATCCATAGTGATTTCATAGTAATGTCTCCATGAAAGTTATTGATATTTTTAATTGATAATCATAACTCGTGAAAGAGATTTTTTATTCCGCGTATTATTATCCATGCTAACAGTATATCTGCATGCGTTTATCTTATTTGTGGACACTAATAGAATCAAGGGTCAAGCCGACGGATCTGGATTTATTAAAGAATCATCCATTTACTCCTGGATTTTCGTAGATTCGCTCAAATTTTGAGAGAAAATTTTCTAATAGATGGTTTATCTTCTTTATTAGTAGGATGTATCTATTATCATTTAACGGAAAGGATATATATGGACCCAAATGAAGATAGTGATAACCTTTATCCGAAAATACGAACTGAATATATTCTGGATAACAGCATGGATTTGGCAGAAAGATTTCATGCCCTTACGAACTTAAAACAGTTGTAAAAAAAGTTATCGGGAAAAATTTATAATAACAAAAGCTTTACAACAAAAATGAGGCCATACCTGTTGCCATTAAAATATTGGTTGTATTTTTCATCAGCACCCTGCTTATCTAAAGGCAGGGATAACAAGCGTAAAAAAAATGATAAAGAAACACGAACAGACTGTTGAGCGATTGAAGGGAATTGTATACGGAAAAACGGAACGGGAGCATCGCGGGAAGGAGAGGGCCGGCATCGCTGATAAGCCGGCCTTGCTGCTTTCGAATTATCTACAACCGGGTTTCATCATGCCGTTTGAACGAGTTGGATTCCCGGTGCTGCACATCAATCATTTTCCGCTTATGCCTTCCGTACAGGTGCATGTTCTTAAACATCTCAGCGATCCCGCAGCGGCTCGGTTGGAAAACGTAAACGGCCAAAGTTATCACCGTAAGGATTCCATCTATTACAGATGGAATCCTTACGGGAAAAACCTCACCTATCACCTATACCTATCACCTATACATATACTGAAGAAAGGACCCCCCTCTCCATGAACAGCACAGCCATTATCCCTCTCGAAGCCGGCAATTACTACCATATTTACAACCGCGGCAACAACAGCGGGCAAATATTCTTTACTGACAGAAACTACGGATATTTTCTCGATAAATACCGTCAATATGCAGGGCCTTATGTGCAGACGATCGCTTATTGCCTTCTGCCGAATCATTTCCATTTGCTTGTTAAAATTCGTCCTCTGATTACGCCGGGCTGTCTGGCTGATCTGATCAGCGAACAGTTCCGGAAAATGTTCATTTGTTTTTCTATGGCCATCAACAAGCAAGAAGGCCGCACCGGTAGCCTGTTTCAGAAGAATTTCAGAAGAAAAAAAATAACCGACATGAAATACCTTAAGAACGCGGTGTATTACATCAACCATAATCCTGAACGTCATGGTTTTCGGCAGGATGGGCTCGTTTATCCATGGAGTTCCTACCGTTCGTATCTCGATGGCGATAGGCTGATTGATCATAACGAGGTAACCGGATTATTCGGGGATCAGCGGCAGTATGTTGATTTTCACTCTCGCCAAATGTCCTGGATGAATGAAAACATCTGGGCTATTGAAGAAAAGGAATGATAAAGAATATCGATGAAAATGCCAATGGTGCCATCGTTGGCGTACGCGAATGAGCGGTTTAAGAAATTGGCTATGAACCATCAATAAACGTATCGGAATACATTTTTTTGATCATCATCGGTTGTATCTGGCGGGACTCGTTGCAACGCGATCCGGTATGTGTTGAAGGTAATTCTTACAATTTTTCGATTTTATGGATATCAAGCATTGGTATAACACGGTTGTAAAATGGAGCGCTTTAATAATCTCTAAATACCGGACCATATATGTTGTGAACCATAAAAAGAATAGGCCTTTTGATTTATCAATCAAAAACTTAACCTCTGGAAGAACCCATCGCGGGCATGAGAATTTATACGATTAGCGAAATCAACATGATTTATTAAGAACCCCTTAAAAATTAAATATCGTTGAAAAGTCCTTTGATTGTATTATATTATAAAAAAAACTATTGCGAGGTCTTGACATGTTCAAATTTATCCGTCGTCTTTTTTTTCTGGCAATCATTCTGATCGTGGTTATAGTTGTGTTGATCCTTGTTTACCCGAACCGCTACGAGAATGAAGCCACCATTGAGATTATGGCGCCGATTGCCAAAGTATACGATTCTGCTGAACAATTGTCCCGCTGGAACCTCATGGCGATGCTCGGTGGAATGGTTTCATTGCCCGAAGGTAAAATACCGGATAGAGGGAATCCGGCTTCAGGCCAGCTCGGTCCAATGATGGACGAGTTAAAAAATCAGATCGGTGGAATGGATATTAAAGTTTCCGTAGTGAAAAGCGATCGTGAAAAACTCCTGATTTACCGTGTAGACGGCGGTCCGATGAGCGGTATCCAGCCGGAACTTTATTTTTACAAAGTAGATGACGCTAAAACCCGCGTGGTGTATAAGGAAAGCTTTATTTTTATCGGCTGGAAAGGCAGCATCAAGGCTTTCTTCGCAAAGTACACGACGGCCAAAATCATCGACAACAGCTTAAATAACCTGAAAAAAATATCGGAAGAAAAATAGAACGAATATACAGAAGGAAAAGATTATGGCAGATGAAAAAAAAATGCAGGAAATCCAGATTAACTTTCCGCCGGACAAACAGGGCGGGGTATATGCCAATAACATGGTAGTGGCGCATTCCAAGGAAGAATTTATCCTCGATTTTATGCTGGTTGCGCCGCCGAACGGCGTGGTTAACGCGCGCATCATCATGAGTCCGGGCCACGTCAAGCGGGTCATTGCGGCGCTGGCGCAGAACCTGAAACATTATGAGGATAAATTCGGCCGTATCGAGGAAGCCCGCGATCCCCAAAATCCCTTTGGTTTTGAAGCTTAAAAAATTCATTTACGTTGAGACTTTTTTTGATATTTATGTTATATTGTTAATTATGTATTACGAGGGACTGATGATTATTTCAAGATTAATAATGAGTTTTGCGGCTTTGATTTGGATGATTTGTGCCGGCGGTTTTTCTGCGATATACGCGCAGGCGCCGGTAGTGGCGGTCCTGAATTTCAACAACGCCAGCGGCAAATTTTATCTGGATGACCTGAAACAGTCGTTTCCGGCGCTGCTTAAAACGGAATTGTCCCAGAAGAAGTCGATTACCATTGTCGAGCGGCAGAAGATAGACGCGATTCTGAAAGAGCAGGATTTTTCCATGAGCGATCTTTCCGAGGACAAGGACAAACAGGCGAAGGTCGGCCAGCTTCTTGGCGCCGATTTTATCATTACGGGCGACATTACCGAGAGCGACGGTAAACTTCGTATCGATGTAGCGCTGACACAAACGGCTACCGGCAAAGTGGTGGGTGAAAAAGCCATAGCGCCGTCCAAGAGTTATATTAATGCTATGGCGGAACTACTTGCCAACAACCTCGCGTTTGATCTGACCGGGCAGGGACAAAAAATCCAGAAGATGAAAATTAAAGGCGCGCCGACCATGACGTTCCTGGGAACCACAGTAGCGCTTGGGGCTCTGACGGCCATATCGTACAAACAAAAAACGAAGTACTACGACGATTATAAAAACAACGCCGATCTCGGTAAAATGAACCACCTCTACAAGAAGGCCAATAATTGGAATAAAGCCGCCGGTGTGTTTACGGGCTTAACCGTGATTTCGTTAGGCGCCTATGTGTACGCGGTCATCAAGAACCATACGACTGACCGTGAAGTGCTGGCCACCGGCACCCGCGAGACGAAGTTTGCTATGGCGCCGTTTTATTACCGGCAGCCATCGGCAGTAACGGGACTTAATTTCACCATACGATTTTAATTGTCAGGATAACCTCCATGAAATACGTACAAAAAATAACTTTCGCATCGGCGATTCTTATAAGTGCGATGCTTTTCGGTTGTAAAGATCTGGACCGGGATAATCATCTTGATCCGAAGAATCCGGATGCGGCGTCTTATCAGATTGCGGTTGTGGAAAATTTTGTCCACCGTTATACAACCGGCGACAGCGTGAACGCCTATATACGCAATTCCCAGGAAGCGCTTTATGAACTTACCGGTAAATACCAGCGGCGTATGATCATTGCGGAATATCACATGCGGCTTACGGATACGACCAAAAAGGATACATTCGCGCTGCCCGAAAACGAAACCCGCTATGTCAATGAATATCAGGGCGGCGCCCTGCGCGGATTCCCGCATACGTTTTTCAACGGCCACCAGATCGCCATACAGGGGGCTTCTTCCAAAGCGGTTGCCCGGCAACGTTACGAAACCACCCTTGATTCGCTGACCATCAAAACGTCTCGCTTGTACGGCCAGGCGGAAATGGACGTGCAGGGCGATTCGCTGACCGTGCGCAGCCGGTTGGTCAAATTTGGTGAGGAAGACGCCAGTAATTTACTCGTGGAATATCTGTTGTTAGAGGACAAAGGGGATTTACTGCATTTTACCGTTCGTCAGTTCGGCGTTCCGGAACCCGTTTATCAGTTGCAAGCGACTGAGATCATGAATCTTCCGGTAAAGAAATTTAAAATCAGGCCTTATTATGATATAAACCGACTGTCCGTTATGGTGATCATCAAAGACGGTCTGTCAAAAAAAATTCTCCAGGCATGTTTAGCAGAATAAAGGATTAATCTATGAGACCAATCATTCATGGGCTGACGCTTTTTCTGGCAATATATTATGCCGGGTGCATTGACGTCAATAATTCGACCAATGATGCCCAGAAACCGGTTATTGATCGTCTGACCGCCAATCCGGAGTCGGTACCGGTTGGGGACACCGTTACGATTACCGTGGAAGCGCGCGATTTGCAAGGTGAAAATCTCTCCTATATTTGGTCTGTACTTACTCTTGACGGCGGCGCGTTTACCGGCGATGTTACCGGGCCGGTAGTGAAGTGGATCGCACCGACCACAGCCAAAAACTGTACCATCAAAGTCGAAGTAAGAAATGAATCGAACAAAAGCGCTTCCCGCACCAAGGTGATTACCGTAACCCAGAGTCCTGAACCAGTGATTACGTTTATTTCACCGGCGCCGAATGCGTTTATCCCATCCAGCAATGCTACGGTAATCTGCAGCGCTAAAACCAACGTTCTGGTCGATACTTTGAGTTGTACGCTAGACGGCCAGACGGTAAAGACCGTTTATGCGACTAATAATATTCAGCATACCTGGGACATTGCCCAGGAAAACGGTGAAAAAATTATAACTATGACCGCGATCAGGAATTATCTCGGGAATGTTTACGTCAAAACGGCATCGATAACGGTGTCCATAGAAGGCACCATCGGGAAGAGGAAGAAATAATTTTATCAGGACATGCGCTTAATAAAAACCCCGGTTCTATTCCGGGGTTTTTTTATCCCGTTTTTTTTGGGATTGACGTGAACTTTTTGTATATTCCTGCGTATAATAACCGGCTTATTCTTTATTAACCATTTGAATTAACCATTTGAAAGGACTCTGTGATGAAATTATTCCGTTTGGCAATTACAGCGCTGGCATGGTTTATGGGAATATCCCTTTACGCGCAATCCTCGGACGATGAGGCCCGGCTGCTGCGTTTTCCGGCCACGGATGGTAAGCAGGTCGTGTTCAGTTATTCGGGCGACTTGTATTCCGTTTCAATCGACGGCGGCATCGCCCGTAAAATGACCGACCATGAAGGTTATGAAATGTTCCCGCGATTTTCGGCAGACGGTCGGCGGCTGGCTTTTACCGCGCAATATGACGGCAATACCGAAGTCTATGTCATGCCGGCCGAAGGCGGCGTGCCGAAACGCATTACCTATACGGCAACGCTCGGTCGCGACGATGTGTCTGACCGTATGGGTCCGAACAATATCGTGATGACATGGAAGAATAAAACCGATGAGGTTGTTTTCCGTTCGCGCATGATCTCGTTCAACGATTTTACCGGCCAGCTGTATGCCGCGGGGCTAGACGGAGACGTGCCGGAGCAGATACCGGTTCCGCGCGGCGGATTCTGTTCCTTCTCTCCGGACGACGGCAAAATGGCCTATAACCGTGTGTTCCGGGAATTTCGAACATGGAAGCGCTACCGCGGCGGTATGGCGGATGACATCTGGGTCTATGATTTCAAAACAAAGAAAACGGAAAACATCACCAATCATCCCGCTCAGGACATCATTCCCATGTGGGTCGGCAATAAAATATTTTTCCTTTCCGACCGCGACTCGACTAAACACATGAACCTGTATGAATATGATATAACCACCAAGTCGGTAAAGGCGATAACCCATTATACGGAGTATGACATCAAATTTCCTTCATCGGGTCATAATCATATCGTGTTTGAATACGGCGGATATATTTACAAATACGATATGGCATCGGGGAAGCCTCCCGTGAAACTGACTGTTTATATCAAGAGCGATTATTCCACCGGACGCGGCGGCGTGGTCAATGTCAGCGGGAACATTACGACCTTTGAAATTGCTCCTGACGGCAACCGGGCGCTGTTCGGCGCCCGCGGCGACATCTTCACCGTTCCCGTTAAATACGGACCGACACGCAATCTGACACAGACACCCGGCGTGCATGAACGCAATCCGAAATGGTCGCCTGACGGAAAATGGATAGCTTACCTGTCCGACCGGACAGGTGAGAATGAAATTTATATCCAGGCGCAGGACGGTAGCGGGGAACCGGTGCCGATTACCCGAAATGCCGATACCTATTATTATGCGCTTTACTGGTCGCCGGACAGCAAGAAAATCCTGTGGGCCGATAAAAAATTGCGTCTGCGTTATGTGGACATTGAAACTAAAAAAGTAACCGAAGTGGATCAGGCGAAAAGCTGGGAATTCACGCAATATACCTGGTCGCCGGACAGCCGATGGATTGCCTATGTGCGACCGGAAACCGAAGGCATGAACCGGATTTATCTGTATGCGCTTGATCAAAAGAAAGCCTATCCGGTAACGGAAGAATGGTACGCTTCCTACGAGCCGGCGTTCAGCAATGACGGTAAATATCTGGTGCTGGTGTCGAACCGTGACTTCAACCCTATCTACAGCTGGACGGAATGGAATCACGCCTATCAGGACATGAGCCGCGTTTATCTGATTGTACTGTCTAAAGCGACCGATTCGCCGTTCAAACCGTTGAGCGATGAAGTACAGATAAAAAAAGAAGAAGAAAAAAAGGCCGATAAGAAAGAGGAGACGAAATCGGATAAATCTTCCGAGACCGTAACCCAGGTGGATATCGACGGTATCGTCCAGCGTATGATCCGTTTGCCCGTGACGCCGGCGGACTATTATAACCTATCAGCGGTGAACGGTATCGTCTATTATATCCGCAGTGGCAGTAAGGACGAGAAGCCGCTGTTATTCATGTACGATCTGAAGGAAAAGAAGGAAACCGAGCTCGGCCAGATCAACAGTTACGAACTGTCTGCCGACGGCAAGAAAATGATTGTGGCGCAGAATCGGACGTACGCGATTATCGATCTGCCTAAATCCAAGATAGATATTAAGGATAAGTTGAACCTGTCCGGCATGGAGATGAAGCTGAACCGGCAGGAAGAATGGGCGCAAATATATAACGAATGCTGGCGACAGATGCGGGATTTTCTGTACGCGCCGAATATGCACGGGGTCAACTGGGACGGCATGCGGAAGAAATACGAACCGTTACTGAAACACGTGAATCACCGTAACGACCTGACATACCTCATCGGTGAGCTGATCGGCGAGCTGAACGTCGGGCATGCGTATGTAGGCGGCGGCGATCGTCCTGCGGTGCAGCGACTGCCCATGGGACTCCTCGGGGCAAAGCTCCAGCGGGACAAAGCCAGCCGGTTCTACCGGATCACGCGCATTCTTAAGGGCGAGAACTGGAATTCGAATCTCCGTTCGCCGCTGACCGAAATCGGCGTGGACGTCAAAGAAGGCGATTATATCACCGCCGTCAACGGACAACTGACGTCGCGGATGGATAATATATTTGAATCCCTGGTGAATACGGCCGGCAAACAGGTGGTACTGCGGGTTAATTCCAAGCCGTCCGACGAAGGCAGCCGCACCGTCACGGTGGTTCCGATAGACGACGAAGCGCCGCTGTATTATTTCAACTGGGTGCGGACCAATGTCGAGAAAGTCGCCCAAGCAACCGGCGGCGAAGTAGGGTATGTGCACGTTCCCGATATGGGGCCTAACGGACTTAACGAGTTTGTCAAGCAGTTTTACCCGCAACTGCGCAAGAAAGCCCTGATAGTGGATGTGCGCGGAAATGGCGGCGGCAATGTATCGCCGATGCTGATTGAGCGGCTGCGGCGTGAGCTGGCGATGTTCAACATGTACCGCAATTCCGGCGTTTACACCAATCCGCGGGAAATGTTGCTTGGGCCGATGGTCTGTCTGCTGGATGAATTTTCCGCCTCGGACGGCGACCTTTTTCCGTACCGTTTTAAGAAGCACAAACTCGGCACGCTGATCGGTAAACGCAGCTGGGGCGGCGTGGTGGGTATCCGCGGATCCCTGCCGCTTTTGGACGGCGGCTACCTGAACCGTCCGGAATTCGCGCCCTTCAGCACCGACGGTAACGAATGGATCATCGAAGGCCACGGCGTCGATCCCGATATCTATGTGGACAATGAACCCGGAGAGGAATTCGCCGGAAATGATCAGCAATTAAACAAAGCGATTGAGGAAATCCTGAAAGAGCTGAAAACCAAGAAGCAGGTATTGCCGGATATTCCGGAGTATCCGAAGAAGTGATTGCGTAGAAAAAATCCGGAAATGATAATATCCCCTCGTTAACACGAGGGGATGTTTTTTTACGGATAATTTTAACTTTATTTTTCGAGATGACGGCTCAGCGTGTTTATCAGTTCAACGATGTGAAAACCGACGGCATTGCGCGCTTCAAGGATTAATTCGTCGAGAAAAAGATATTTGGCCTCACCCAGCCATCCGTACTGGTTTACGGCAATCAGCGCGTCGAGCGAGCGGTTCAGTTGTGTCAGCGCGGTTTTGCATAACGCGATGTGGCCGCCGAGGGTGCATGGCTGGTAGCCCATAATATGACCGGCAGCGAACTTGGTAACAGCCAGCGCCGAATGCTGATACAGTTGCTGTATCGGCGGCTCCTTCCGGGTGCTTTCCGGCAAAGTGAGGATCCAGTATTTGGAATGGCGGTGAAAATCGCGTGTCTGCCGATAGGCGTTCAGGCGGTTAAGGGCTTGTTCTTTCGCCTGAAAAAAATCCTGATAATCGGGATCGGCCAGACCCATCCGCTTGAGTTCGGGCTGAAGGTAGTATTTTATGTAATTTCTCCGCGACGTATGAGGATTAAAGTGACGGAACGCTTCCCGTATGCAGTACAGCGCCATCGCTTCTTCAACCACGCGGTCGCGGTCGGCGTGATTCCAGAATTTTTCGTAATAAGCGATAATGCGATGTCCGGTGCGATCAACCCGCTGAATGAAGGTTTCCCATTCCTGTTCATTCCATATAGGGATGCAATCCTCCGCGTGAAAAAAAGCATCCTCTGCGCCGGTATCTGCAGCGCCAAGCCCGGATTTCCACTCATTATGGGCTTTTTTCCACGATTCCTCGTCGGATTCTTCTTTTTCGTCTTCTTCCCAGTCCTGATCCCTGGCCATGGTGATCCTTGCTTTTAAATTTATCGCGGAGGCTGTTTCTGCAGGTGGCGATCGGCCATCAGCAGCGACGTCATGGTTTTAATGTCATCAATGGTTCCATCATATACCATCTGAATCGCTTCATTAAACGGCAGCCGCATGGAAATGATGAATTCATCCTCGTCCGATTTAGATTTTACCGGCGTAAGATCCTCCGTCAGGTAAACCCACATGCGCTCATCGCTGTAGCCGATGCAGGAGTAAAACGTGGTGATCAGCGTCATCCGGCCGCAGCGGAAGCCGGTTTCTTCGGCTAGTTCCCGCTGAACCGCTTCTTCCGGAGGTTCCCGGCCGTCTAACTTTCCGGCGGGAAGTTCGATGAAGCTTTTTCCGGCGGCGTAGCGAAACTGGCGAATCAGAATTGTATCGCCGTTCGGGAACAGGGGCACCATGACCACGGCGCCGGGATGCTTGATATACTCGCGAATACCGGTCGAGCCGTCAGGCAGACGGACCGTATCGCGCCAGGCTTTAAGCAGGTACCCTTCGGTCATGACTTCCGAAGAGAGGGTGATTTCCTTCAAGGGATCCGATGATGCGTCCATGATTTGACTTTCTCAGTTAAGCGTACGGCCGACGGCTTGCGCCACGGCGCGGAGATCGGTAATAAGCCTGAAAAGGATTTCCGGACGGAGGGACTGTGCCCCGTCCGAAAGCGCGAGATGGGGGTGGGTATGCGTTTCTATCATGATGCCGTCCACTCCGGCAGCCACAGCGGCTTTGGCGAGGGGCGGTATCAACGCAGGCTTTCCGGCGGCGTGGCTGGGATCGACCATCACCGGCAGGTGGGTGCGTTGTTTCAGAATCGGTACCGCCGAAATGTCCAGCGTGCTGCGGGTTGAGGGCTCAAACGTGCGGATACCGCGTTCACAAAGAATCACACGGCCGTTTCCCTGCGCCAGAATGTGCTCGGCGGACATCAGAAACTCGTCAACCGTCATCATCAGACCGCGTTTGAGTAAAACCGGTTTATTGAATAAGCCGGCGGCCTGCAGAAGCGGATAATTCTGCGCATTACGGGTTCCAATCTGAATCATATCCGCATACCGCTGGACGATGTCTAAATGCTGAATACTTACCACTTCAGTAACAAAGGGCAATCCGGAGCGTTCACGCGCCCGTGCGAGCATTTCCAGCGCCGGTTCGCCGAGCCCCTGAAAACTGTACGGCGAGGTTCGGGGCTTGTAAGCGCCGCCACGAAGGATATGCGCGCCGGCTTCCTTGACGGCCAATGCCGTTTCGATAATCTGCGATTCGCTCTCGACACTGCAGGGCCCTGCGATGATGACAATATGGCTGGTTCCGACAGGCACCGCGCCGCAGGCGACGATCGTCGGTTCGGGGTGCATTATCCGGCTGACCAGACGATAGGAAGCATCATTGGTGAATGTTTTTTCCACATCCGGCATGGCCTGCAGTTGTTCCGCCAGTCCGTTTGAGCACGCACTGCCGAACGATACGGCGACATGATCATCATTGGTCGTTACGTTCGGATGATAGCCTTTAGATTCCACCAAATCCACCACCGCGCGGATAGACTCCGCAGAGGCTCCATTTTTCATGATCACGACTATCATAATTGAAGGTAATAAAGAATACCTTAGTAATCAAGTGGCCGGGGAAATTATTCATACAAAAAAAGCCGTTTCTGTCAGGAAACGGCTTAACCCGTCTATGGGTTATTGGGTTTACTGGACCTGATAATTTGGCGCCTCCTGCGTGATAAAGACGTCGTGGGGATGGCTTTCGCGTAAACCGGCATTGGTCATTTTGATAAACTGGGCTGCGGATTTCATCGTATGGATATCCGCGGCGCCGCAGTAACCCATAGCCGCCCGTAACCCGCCGACCATCTGATACACGACGTCGCGTACCTTACCCTTGAACGGCACGCGGCCTTCGATGCCCTCGGGAACCAATTTGCTGGTATCATTTTCGTCATCCTGAAAGTAGCGGTCTTTGCTTCCTTTTTTCATGGCGGGCAAAGAGCCCATGCCGCGATAAACCTTATAGCGCCGGCCTTCGTAAAGGACTTCTTCGCCGGGGCTTTCCTCCGTACCGGCGAGGAGGCTGCCGATCATCACGGCGTCCGCGCCGGCTACGATGGCCTTGGCGATATCGCCCGTTTGTTTAATGCCGCCATCGGCGATAATTGGAATGCCCGCATCTTCAGCGGCTTTTGCGCAATGCATAATGGCGGTAATCTGCGGAACGCCGACGCCCGCCACCACGCGTGTTGTACAAATGCTGCCCGGCCCGATACCCACCTTGACCGCGTCCGCGCCGGCCTTGATGAGTGCTTTGGTAGCTTCGGCTGTGGCGACGTTGCCGGCAATCAGTTCTAGGGAGGGGTATTTATTCTTGATTTGCCGGACGGCTTCAAGAACGCCGGAAGAATGGCCGTGCGCCGTATCGACCACCAGAACATCAACACCGGCTTCGAGCAGAGCGGCTGCGCGTTCAAAGCAATCCTTGCCGACGCCTACCGCGGCCCCCACACGCAAACGGCCATGCGCATCCTTGCAGGCGTGGGGGTACATTTTCTTTTTCTGGATGTCCTTGACCGTAATCAGTCCTTTCAGGCGAAATTGTTCATCGACCACCGGCAGTTTTTCGATCCGGTGCTCGTGCAGAATGCGTTCGGCTTCCTCCAGTGTGATGCCGGTTTTGGCGGTGATCAGGTTCGTCCGGGTCATCACCGTTTCCACAGGCTGGTCGTAATATTTGGCAAAGCGCAGGTCCCGGTTGGTGAGAATGCCCACCAGCCGGCCGTCTGCCCCGACCACCGGAAATCCGCTGATTTTGTAATGTTTCATAAGCTCAAAAGCATCCGACAAGGGGCGTTCGGGCGACAACGTCACCGGCTTCAGGATCATGCCGCTTTCCGAGCGCTTGACACGGTCCACTTCGCCGGCCTGATCGTCCACGGAACAGTTTTTATGAATGATGCCCACCCCGCCTTCCCGGGCCATGGCAATCGCCATTTCGGATTCGGTTACGGTATCCATCGCCGAACTCAGCAGAGGAATATTCAGGACAATGTTTCGCGTCAGTCGGGTGCTGACATTTGCTTCCCGGGGCAATATTTCCGAGTAACGGGGTACGATCAGTACATCGTCAAATGTCAGGCCTTCACCGATAATCTTTTCGTTCATATAGTTTCCCAGTATAATTTTTAATGATTATTAATATATTTAATACCGCCACAAAATCAAGCGATTTGAAATGCGCGTCAATTATACTTGCTTGTATGGTAAAAAATATTTACTTTTTTACGCCGTTCAGGAAATGAAATAAATAAAAAAACATTCATCATAACCCCTCAACAGCGGGAGAAAGCCATGTCTGCAAAAAAGAAAACGGAGAGCGCTTTTTCAGCCAGAAACAATCCCTTGCGTCAGAATGACGTGGAATCCCTGAAACATTCCTTTGTGGATCATCTCGAATATTCCCTGGCCAAGGATGAATACTCGGCCACCCAACGCGACCGGTACCGCGCGCTGGCATTGTCGGTCCGTGACCGGCTTATCGAGCGGTGGATTGAGACCCAGCAAACCTATTACAATAACGATGCCAAACGGGTCTATTATCTATCTCTGGAATTTCTTATCGGGCGTACGCTTGGTAATGCCATCGTCAATCTGGGCCTGCAAAAGGAACTGGCCGAGGCCATGAAAGAACTGGGAAATAATCTTGAGGATTTGATTAATGAGGAATGGGACGCAGGGCTCGGCAATGGCGGATTAGGCCGCCTGGCCGCATGTTTCCTGGATTCGATGGCCACACTGGAATTGCCTGCCTACGGGTACGGCATTCGTTATGAGTTCGGCATATTTTTCCAGGCCATCCGCGACGGGTATCAGGTAGAAACTCCGGACAGCTGGCTGCGTTACGGAAATATCTGGGAATTCCCACGTCCCGAATATTTATATCCCGTAAAATTTTACGGCAAAGTCAACCAGTATTTTGACGAAAAAGGACGCTTTACCAGCCAGTGGGTGGATACACAGGATGTCATGGCCATGGCTTACGATACACCGATTCCCGGGTACGGCAATAATACCGTTAACAACATGCGCCTTTGGGCCGCCAAGGCGACCCGTGAGTTCAATTTTGATTATTTCAACCACGGCAATTATGAGCAAGCCGTGTCCGATAAAGCGCAGACCGAAACCATATCCAAGGTACTCTATCCCAACGACAACGTGTTTGAGGGTAAGGAACTCCGGCTTAAACAGGAATATTTCTTTGTAACAGCCACGATGCAGGACATCATCCGCCGGTTCAAGAAAAACCGCGAAGGCGGCTATGAGCAGTTTCCCGATAAAGTGGCCATCCAGTTGAACGATACCCATCCGGCGATTGCCATACCCGAACTGATGCGGATACTGATTGATGAAGAAAAGATGGGCTGGGACGAAGCGTGGGACATTACGGTACGGACATTCGGCTATACCAATCACACCGTATTGCCCGAAGCGCTGGAACGCTGGCCGGTATACCTGATACAGAAAGTGCTGCCGCGCCATCTGCAGATCATTTACGAGATCAACCACCGTTTTCTGGAATACGTGAAATCACGCTTTCCTAATGATGACGACCGGTTACGACGGATGTCCATAATCGAAGAAGGCCCCGAAAAGAAAGTCCGCATGGCCCACCTTGCCATCGTCGGCAGCCACTCGCTGAACGGCGTGGCGGCCCTGCACTCGGATATACTTAAAAACGAGGTTTTCAGGGACTTTTATGAATTGTGGCCGGAACGCTTCAACAACAAAACCAACGGGATTACGCAACGCCGCTGGCTAAAACTATGCAATCCGGAACTCTCGGAACTGATCACTTCCAAAATCGGCGATAAATGGACGACCGATCTGTACGAACTGAAGAAGCTGATCCCGTTCGCGGATGATAAGGATTTCCAGAAGAAGTGGCAGGCGATCAAACGTACGAATAAAATCAAGCTGGCGTCTATCATCAAAGCCCAGACCGGCGTGACGGTGAATATTGATTCGATGTTCGACTGTCAGGTCAAGCGCCTTCATGAGTACAAGCGTCAGTTACTGAATGTGCTTCATGTGATCACGCTGTACCATCGCATCAAGGCCAATCCTAAGGGCGATTTTGTGCCGCGAACCGTGTTGTTTGCCGGTAAAGCCGCGCCGGGATATTACATGGCTAAACTCATCATCAAGCTCATCAATGCCGTCGGCGATGTGATCAACAACGATCCGACGATAGGGGATCTGCTTAAAGTGGTGTTTCTGCCGAATTATTCCGTTTCACTGGCCGAACGGATCATGCCGGCCTCGGATCTCTCCGAGCAGATTTCCACCGCCGGGATGGAAGCTTCCGGCACGGGCAACATGAAATTCGCGCTCAACGGCGCCCTGACAATCGGCACGCTGGACGGCGCCAACGTCGAGATTAAGGAAGAAGTCGGCGACGAGAACATTTTCATATTCGGCCTCACCGCGGATCAGGTATCCGCGCTGAAACGCGGTGGTTATGATCCGTGGAGTTATTATTACCGTAACGCCGAATTGCGCGCCACGCTCGATGCCATCCGCGACGGCCATTTCTCACCGAACGATCCCGGACTGTTCAGGCCGATTATCCATGCGCTGCTCGATCAGGGCGATACGTATCTGCTGCTGGCGGATTTTGAAGATTATGTGAAGTGTCACGACCGCGTGCGGGCGTGCTACCGTAAACCCGCTGAGTGGACGCGCAAGTCTATCCTGAACGTGGCGAATATGGGCAAGTTCTCCACCGACCGCACCATCAAACAGTACGCCGAAGAAATCTGGGACGTCCATCCGGTGCCGATACAAATACTGCGGGCGCCGGAAGGGGATAAGAAGCAATAATCGCAAAACGATATGTAAAAAAGCGGAGACCGGTTCTCCGCTTTTTTTTTTTTTTTTTTTTTTTTTTTTTTTTTTTTT
>Ga0067045_1030178_pt1 | contig 16389 bp, 14 predicted proteins | sample TerdegcTABiofilm_FD_59184 | JGI IMG/M metagenome (GOLD analysis project Ga0067045, IMG submission 59184) | Combined Assembly of (Gp0054472, Gp0054536) Wastewater bioreactor microbial communities from Singapore -Terephthalate degrading...
TACCCAAGCCACGCCCGGTAAACCGGGCTGCCGTAGCCCCGTTCACGGGGCGTTGCTGGTTAGCCCGGCGGTTGACCGCCGGGCGCCCAGCGCGAACGTGACCCGATTATTTTCTTAAAGACCATAAGCGCGGCACTACCAACCACACTGCGTGTGACTACAAACCTGTTCTCTGCCCCCCGCCGGTGACAGGGGCCATCCGCCCGGCGTAGAGAAAGCCCAAATGCCGGTGCACCGGATTGGACGCGGTGCGCACCTGGAAGCCGGCCCGCGTGAGCAAATCCACCAGCTCTTGCCGCTGGTGTTCCGGACTGTCGTGCACCTCCATCACTATCCGATCAATCTGCCGCAACGCCCGCTCCGGCGCTTGCAGCAGGATTGGGAATTCGGCCCCTTCACAGTCCAGCTTGAGCAAGTCACAGCGTTCAATGGGCAATTGCGCCAGGGCCTCAGCCAGGGAGAGCGCCGGGACCGTGACCGTTTGCTCCGCCGCATCCTGCGCCGTCCCGATCTGCACCGGTTCGGGCGCAGAGAGGTCTAACGTTAGCGCACCGCTCACGCCGCCAATGGCTTGCGCCAGGGGCACCACGTTGGTCACGCCGTTCAGGCGCAAATTTTCCAGGCAGAGCGCCAGCGACTCAGGGAACGGCTCAAAGGCGAAGACCCGGTTGCGCGGCGAGACGCGCGCGGCCAGGATGGCGAAATCGCCGATCCCAGCGCCGACATCCACGATGGTCCAGCCCTCGCCCACCGGCACGCCGTACCGCTCATAACAGCGATCCAGCACTGTCTCTTTGAGAATCCAGACGTCCATCGGCGTGCGCACCTGGAAGCGGAGGCCGTTGCGCAACGTGACCACAAAGGGGCGCGGCACCGGCCGCCCCAGGAAGAGCGCCACTACCTGCGGCCAGTTTTGGATCCCCCGCAGCAGGGTAAAAACGGAGGTGAAATAATACAGGAACCGCGAAAAGAGCATCGTTAAGTCCTCAATCAAACGTGAACAGGTAGCGCCACCAGTTGCGGTAAAGGCCGCTTTCGGCCAGGCCGGCCTGGTGCGGGATGTGGCTCAGCCACCACTTCATGTAACCGTAATGAGTGCACCCCCATTCCGGGCAGTCCACCGTGCGCGGCGGGACTTCAGAGGGAAAATTTAACCAGCGGTCGCAATCCGATTGCACGGGGAAACGGCGGTTGTACTGGTAATGCGCGTAAGCGTTGGGCGGGAAGTGCACGTTGCCGCAGTGCATGGCCGTGGCATCCACTTCAGGATGGTCCGCGTCGGGTGCAGGCGGCTCGCCATAAACCTGAGCATAACGCTGGCGCTGGCCGTCAAATTGATCCCATAGCGCCAGCCCGATTCCATCTTGCACCTGCTTTTCCACCCGGTGGGCCAGGCTTTCCAACATCATGGTTTCCTCGCGCGAGTAGTTGAAGGTCATCACGGTGAACCGGCGGGTGACCACCTGGGGGCAAAGTGATCCCGGTGTCACGGTGTTAAATTCCCAAAAGCCCAGCCAGCCGCCCTCAAACGTCCAGACTTCGTCCATACCATCTATAGCGACCGCGTCACAGGCGCTCATGTAGGTCGGATCAAAGACGGTGTTGAGAATTTGACTGTAATTCACCATCTGGAAACAATAGAGGGGGCGCGGACTGGGCTGCTCAATGACGCACCCCCAAAATTGCTCTGGGGTGAAGACAAAACCATCGTTTTTGGGCGGGAAGCCCCGGTAGACCGACTCGCGCGCGATGTGATAGGTCACGCTGCCGCCGCTGACCTCCTGTATGTCCCGGATGAAGGCCTCTATCAGCGGGTGTGGATCACTGAAGCCCTCATTTTGGGTGAGCGGCTGCCCATTCACCTCCGGGTCAAAAATGATGAGGTAGACATTGACGACCACGCGCTCGGCGGCCGGTGCGGCCACGATCGCCGTTGGCGGTAAGGGCGTGGCTGAGGGTACGACAACCGGTGAGGGCATCGGCGTTGGCATCAAAGTCACGGTGGGGGCCGGTGTCATCGTGGGCTCAGGGGTTGGGCGCGCCACCGTCGCCGTGAGGGGCAGCGCAGTGGGGGTCGGCCAGGCGGTCGGCGTCACCGCAGGTCGCCCTAAAGTCACGCAGCCGAGCATCAAGCCGCTCAGGCCCACCAGCAGCCACTTCCGGCAGCCAAACCATTTTATTTTCCTGTTAACACCCGGCCCCATGGTTATCACCTTGCCTGGTTACAGTTCGTTACAATACATTTCGGGAAGTTATTCAATAGAGAATGCGCAGGAAGTGCCAGGCAGTCTGGTCAAGTATCTGACCATATCTTGATTCCGCTGAAAATCCAATCACAGGCGGATAGTTCAAGTCGCCCAGGTTGTAACAGGCACCAAATTGATGGGGAGGCAACAGGAGCAAATCGTTCTGCCTGACGGCCGTGAGCGTTTCGCCATTGGGCAATTTAGCCAGGACGCGATAATCCAACCGCGAACTTATGCGTCCCCGTGTTTCAGCGGTAAAGCACAGGAGCTCGCCCGCCCGCACAGCTTTCCAGCCGACCAGGTCTGCGCCGGGCAGGATCAGGCGCTCAAACCGTTCGTTGACCGGTTCAGGCAAAAAGATTTGGGTACCAGAATCATCCTCCAGGGTATCGGCTCCCTCCAGAGCCAGGAAAGGCAAATCCACCACCGGCAATTGAAAGAAAATCTCGTTGGCGCGCCCAAAACTTCTCAGGTACTCACCCATCATCTTCTGTTGGGAAACATAGACGCGCAGGGCATGGCGTTTATGAGAGCGTTCCTCTTTGCTCAGCGAATAACTGACCCAGCCTGCTCCACGGTGAGCCAGCGGAGCAGGTGGCAGCAGAACTTTCTCAGAGTTGTCGCCGCGCGGCAAGGGGTAAGCTTCATAGTGGACCAGATACGTCAAGATGAGCGGGGATTGGTAATCTCCCGCCGACAAATACCCGGCAAGGGCAAAACGCGCGAAGTTGCTGACCGCGTCATGATCGGCATTGGTATCCTCCGGATGGGGCAACACCACAACATCAGGATGGAAATTGAGCAAGATCTTCAGCAGATCATTGTATAAATCCGCTCCCAGATAGGCAGAGCTATTATCATAGGTTTTCTCATACGGACTTTGGGTTGCGCGCGTATAGAAACCGCGTAGCGGGGCTGAACTGTTCCAGTTACTGGTCCATAACTTCATTAACGCTGCGTCTGGATAGCCTAAAAAATCTACTGCCTCTTGATCCACCCCCAGCGTCCCCAGCGCATTGAGCGATTCCAGCTGGCGCAGCCGTCCCAGACGGATATAATCGGCTTGTTTGGGCCACAGTTTGCGCTCAACGACCCAGGGAGCGAGATACTGCCCGTCTCCATTGGTCACGATAACCACCTGCACCTGGCCACCGGTCTCCAGTGTGTGCTGGATCAATCCGCCCGCTGCCAGCAGCTCATCGTCAGGATGCGGCGCAATCACCAGCAGGCGTTGATTGGGTTCTAAATTCAAGGGTTCCAAATCGGATAGCCGCACGTTGGAGACGGCCTGCACCTGATCATAAAAGAAAACTGAAACCAGAAAGAGCAACAGCAGAATGGTAGCGCGTAAACGGGAGAGAACGGAGCGAGAGCGCGACCAAGGCTTCTTCCCGGTAGCCGGTTTAACCATGGCGTTGAACTTACGGCTGGTACAGGCTTGATAGGTTTCCTGATAGGCCTGAATGGTGTGGGCCTGGCTGTACTGCCTGGCGCGTTCCAGGCTGCTATGCCCCATTTGCCAGCGCATTTCCCGGTCGTCAGCCAGCGTGGCGATGCCTAATGCGGCCGAGGCGGGTTGGTGGGCTTGATACAGGTAGCCGTTCTGCATGTGCGTTACCAGTTGAGGCAGTGCACCGGCGTTGACGGCCAGAATCGGTTTGCCGCAAGCCATAGCCTCCAGCGTGGCAATACTGAAAGATTCGGCCTCACCGGGCATGACAAATATATCAGCGCTATGGAGCAATGCCGGGAGAGCCTGGCGGTCAATCTGCCCCAGAAAGTGCACTTGCTGCGCCACTCCAAGTTGATCGGCCAGTTGCCGCAGGAAGGCCAGCTCGTTTCCCTGACCGGCAATCGCTAATTGGAGATCGGCATTTGCTACCAGGGGAAGAGCTTGCAAGATCACTTCCAGTCTCTTTTCCGCATCCACCCGCCCCACGTACAGGAAGAGGACTTTATCAGGGTCCAGCCCATAGGAGCGCCGCACGGCCTCACGGTCCAGGGCGGGCGCAACGTGAAAACTATCCAGGTCAACGCCGCAGGGGATGACCTGGATGGGATGATGCAAGCCATGCTTTTCCAGCAGAGAGGCCGAATAGTGCGACGGCACAGCGACCAGATCCGCTTTCTGCAAATGCCGGAGGAGCCCTTTCCAGGCAATCCCGGTGACGATCTGATGCAAAACCGGGTGATTGATCTTGAAGTAAGGTAAAGTAATTTCCTCGCCGGTATGGTGGGTAGCCAACACGGGGATTCTGAGACGCCGCGCCCTGTGCATCACCGCTGCACTGAGCGGGGTAGGATCCTGGACATGGATGATTTGAGGTTGGAACCGGTCAAAGATTTGCCGCATGAGGTCGGGTGTGCCAAACGGGATGTTCAAATCTGGATAAATCCATTGCAGGTGCAAGGCGGGCACCCGGAGCACTTCAACGCCGTGCAGAATCTCCTGGCGCGGCTGGTTAGGTTCGTGGGGGACCAGCATCATGACCTGATGGCCCCGAGCAACCAGGCCCTCGGCGAGCATGGCGGTGAATATGGCCTGCCCGTTTAAGTGAGGAAGATAGGTAGAACTGCAAATCAGAACACGCATTCTTCCCTCCGGTTCAGAGCTGGTCAGCATTCGGTTGGACCAGCGGATTGTTACGGCTGAGCCAACGCCGTCCATAGAAAATTGCCAGCAGGACCAGCAACAGGGTCGCGCCTACGGCAAGGAAACGGGTCCCCTGCTGGATTTGCAACAGGTTAGCGGTCGCATAATACCCCAAAGGTACCATAATCACCGCGATGAGGATATCGCTCAGCACCACAATCAGGAACCACTGCTTCCAGGAAACACGCGTCGCGCCAATGGCGATCAACGCCGGGATGGTCATCCAGTTTGTCACTTTAGCAATGACCAGCAGTTGGGCCACGTTGCGACGGACAAGAGTCTTAAGCAGCTCCAGCCTGGCCGGCGAAACGCCCAGCCAGGTCAGACGTCCCAGCAAGGCCTCAAGATGGCTGTAATATCCCAAAGCAACCCAGAGTGTATCGGAAACCATGTTGCCTAAGGAAGCTACCAGCAAAACCCCCCAGGGGTTCAGAAAGCCAGAAGCGGCTGCGCCAGCGCCCGCCAGGATAGCAAATTCGCCCTCCAGCGCCACCAGCACCAGCAAAAGCGCATAATACCAGAGATGAGATAAATCCATCCTTCTGCTCCGTTTACCTGACTCAAGTCGCCATCCCAGTTCAGTCTCCGGTGGCTATTATAACAGGATTCTTGAGGGTTGAGCAGACATGCACCTGGTCCCTATCAGACGGCCCTGACCCGCCGAGAGCCTGACCAGGGCCAGCCTCTCCCCCACCATTCGGCCCTGAAACAACAGTCAGGAGCCGCGTGCGGCTCCTGACTGTTATTGCCGGCCCTTTCTTACGCCCCGCGTAGCCGGGCGTGCAGCTGCTTCTCCAGGGTTTTGATGATGCGACTGCGCAGTTTCTCCACATCCCTCTCGTCCAGCGCCCGGTCCGGCGCTTGATAGGTGAGCGCGAAAGCCAGGCTCTTCTGCCCCTCCCCCAGCTGCGGGCCGCGGTAGATATCAAACAGCAGCGCGTGGGTGACAAGCGGCAGACCGGCCTGGAGAAGGGCACGTTGGACCGCCAGCGCGGGCGTGGCCTCATCCACGATGAAGGCCAGGTCTTCGTGCACCGGCGGATAGGCGGAGACAGTGCCGATATGCTTGCCGGCCTCGGCCCCGCGGGCGGCGACCAACAGTGCTTCCAGGTCCCACTCCAGGAGCGCAACGGGTTGCTCCGGCAGGGCAAAGGCCGCGCGCACCAGCGGATGGAGTTCACCGATATAACCGAGTTCGCGCTCGCCCACCGTGACGCGGGCGCAGCGCCCCGGATGGAAGGACGGATGCGCGCCCCGTTCCCATTGCACCTGCCCGGTGAGCGCCAGCCGCGCCAACAGCGACTCCACCACGCCCTTGAGGTCAAAGTAGTCCAGGGGTGTGCGGTCAGTCGGGTTGAACCAGCGCCCCTCGCGCGGCCCGGTGAGCAGGATGGCGAGGCGGCGCGGCTCCAGGACGCCGGTTTGCCCGGCGGCGGGGTTGGGCACGCCGAGGCGGTAATGGATATGGCCCACCTCAAAGATCGCCACGCGCTCCAGGAAGCGCAGGTTGTTCCAGGCCGTGCGCAGCGCACCGGGGAGCAGCGTCCGCCGCATTTGCGAGCGCTCCGGCGCGAGCGGATTGCGCAGCGAGACCGGCTCGCCGGGCAGCGCGAGCGTAGCGCCGGGCGGCGTCAGGCGCGCTTCCTCGCCGGGGTCAATGAGTGAGTAGCTGATGATTTCATCCAGCCCCAGCCCCACCAGGATGTCGCGCACCCGTTCCTCTTCTTCCAGTGCGACGTTGCGCCGCAAGGGCGGCAGCGGCTCATCAATGAGCGTGTGCGGGAAGCGGTCGTAGCCGTAGATGCGAGCGACTTCCTCCACCAAATCCACCGGCCGGCGCGCATCCAGGCGATAGGAAGGCACAGTCACTTGCCAGTTCTCATCCCCATCACCCGGCACCGTGAACTCTAACGCCGTGAGGATGCGGCGCTGCTCTGCGGGCGGGATGGCAACGCCCAGCAGGCGGTCGGCCAGCGCCGGATCATAGGCAATGATGGCGGGCGCGGGCTTGCCAGGGTACAGGTCGCCCGCGACGGTCTCCACCACGCCGCCGCCGAGCTCTGCCATCAGCTCCGCCGCCCGTGCCGCGGCCGGCAGCGTGAGTTCGGGGTCCACGCGCTTGCCGAAGCGAGTGCCCGATTCGGTGCTCAGCTTGAGCACCTGGCTGGTGCGGCGCACGTTGAGGAAGTGGAAGTTGGCCGCCTCCAGCAGGATATCCTCGGTGGTGTCACGGATTTCGCTATCCAGGCCACCCATCACGCCCGCGGCGGCTACCGGGCCGCCACCATCGGTGATGAGCAGCATCTCGCCATCAAAGACGCGCTCCACATCGTCCAGCGTCTTCATGCGCTCGCCCGGCGCGGCGCGGCGCACGATGATGGCAGGTTTGTCGCCACCGGGCCGCGCGCGCAGCACGTGGTAATCAAAAGCGTGCAGCGGCTCGCCCAGCTCCAGCATCACGTAGTTGGTGATGTCCACGATGTTGCTGATGGGCCGCATCCCGGCATGGCGCAGGCGGAGCTGCATCCACAGCGGCGAGGGGCCAATTTTCACGCCGCGAATCATCGTCGCCGTGTAGCGCGGGCAGAGGTCAGGGGCGGGAATCGCCAGCTCCACGAAATCCGGCTGCTCCACAGTGCGCAGGCCCAGGCGTGCGGCGGCCTCCAGCGGGTCGCGCTTGAGCGGGCGGCCGAAAATCGCCGCGACCTCACGGGCGATGCCGTAGACGCATTGCAGATGGCCAAAGGGGCCTTTGATGTCAAAACTGAGCACGTAGTCGCCCAGCACCTCCACCAGCGGGATACCTACCGGCGTCTCGTCGGGCAGGTAGATGATGTCTACCTGTTCCTCGGAGAGCCCCAACTCCTTTTCGGAGCAGACCATGGCCCGTGAAGGAATCCCGCGGATCTTGGAGCCTTTGAGCTTCTTCTTGGTCATCCCTTCCGCGTGCCCATCGTAGAGCGTCGCGCCCTCCCAGGCAAAGGCCACCTTGAGCCCCAGCCCGGTCTGTCCCTTGCGCTCATAGAGGCTTGGGGCGCCGGTGACGACGATCTCAGGCTCCGGCCCGCCGTAGTTCACCTCGGCCAGCACCAGCCGGTCGGCGTCGGGATGCGGGCGCACAGAGCGCACCTCGGCGGTGAGGATGAGTTGGGGGTCCCAGGGCAGCTCCGCGCCCGGATAGCCGATGGTCTCAATGGCCTCCACTTCCATCCCGGCGAGCGTGAGTCGCTCGGCCAGTTCGGTAACAGAAATGTCGGTTATATCCACATAGTCTTTAAGCCAGGATAAAGGGATTTTCATAGTTTACCTCTTGTTTGTAGTGAGTAGAGAGCAGTGAGCAGTGGATTATGGCGCGGTCTCGCAAAATTCACCGTTCTCTGAGTTTTCATGTTCTAAAAATTCCGCGAAGACATAATCAACGGTGACTTCTTTGAGCCGACCACCTGGCAAGTCACCGCCTTGTTTGGTGCGCTTTAGAAAAGCAATGTAGCCATTGAGCAAACGCAAGGTTTCAAGCACCAGACTATTTCCCTGCTTGAAAAGCGTATCCGGGATGTAATCCAGGTCGCGCGCGGTGGTCAAATGGCTGAAAGTTTCCTCCAGCGAACCGCGCGCGATATAACAGAAGCGCACTGTTTCCTGATAGTAATAACGGCCGTGACCTTCGGCAATGTTCGCCATAGCGCTTTTGGAGGAACGGCGGATTTGGTCGGCCAGGTCCCATTTTTCATCTCGCGGCAAGGCTGGGACAATCTGCTTGTGAACAAAGACCATGAGTTCCCGCGCTTTTTGCCAGGCCAGCAGTTTTTCCAGCCCTTGCACTGTCTCTCCATCATTAGCGTCCATAGTTTCTCCTGGTGGTAGGAAGCAGGTTGCAGTGAACAGTTCATAGAGAGCAGTTCATGGAGAGCAGTTTATAGAGAGCAGTTCTTAGAGAGCAGTCAAGAACCCTTTACGGCTCACCGCTCTCTACTCACTACGAACTGCTCACTGCTCTCTACTCACTGCGAACTACTCTCTGCTCTCCACTCACTACGAACTGCTCACTATTCACTAAAACTGCCGCAAGAACCGCAAATCGTTCCCGTAGTACAGGCGGATGTCGCTCACGTCGTATTTCATCATGGAGGGCCGTTCCACGCCCATGCCGAAGGCAAAGCCAGTCCACTCGGCGGGATCGTAGCCGCCGTTCTCCAGCACGACCGGATGCACCATCCCCGCGCCGGCGATCTCCAGCCAGCCGGTGTACTTGCAGACGCCGCAGCCCTTCCCGCCGCAGAGGATGCAGTTCGTGTCCACCTCAATGCTCGGCTCGGTGAAAGGGAAATAGGAGCTGCGGACGCGGATTTTGCGCCCTTCGCCGTAGAAGAGCTCGGCGAACTGGTGCATCGTGCCGATGAGGTCGGTGAGCGTGATACCGCGCCCCACGGCCAGCCCTTCCACCTGGTAGAATTGATGCTCGCTGCGGGCGGTGATCTGCTCGTAGCGGAAGCACTTACCGGGCAGGATGACGCGAATCGGCTCCTGGCGGGCGGCGTGCTCGCGCATGGCGCGAATCTGCCCCGGCGAGGTGTGAGTACGGAGCAGCAGGCGCGGCTCGCCCGGCGGGGTCTGCACCCAGAACGTGTCCCACATATCGCGGGCGGGATGGTAATCGGGGATGTTGAGCAGGTCAAAGTTATACGCTTCCAGCTCCACATCCGGCGCTTCGTAAACCTGGTAGCCCATCAGCGCAAAGATGTCATAGATTTGCCGCAACGTCTGCGTCGTCAGATGCAGATGGCCCTGCGGCACAGGCCGCCCCGGCAACGTGACATCAATCGCGCTGGCCTCTAACGCGCGGGCCAGCTCCGCCTGCCGGATAGCTTCGGCGCGGGCGGCGTAGGCCGCTTCCAGCGCCTGCTTGAGCTCGTTGACGCGCTGCCCAAAGGCCGGGCGCTCCTCTTTGGGGAGCTGCCCCACCGCGCGCGTCTGCGACGTCACCGCGCCCTTGCGGCCAAGATACTCTGCGTACCAGGCTTCCAGCCCCGCCGAATCCGCCGCCGCCGCCAACGCTGCCGTGGCCTGTGTGTACACCCGTTCCAAGTCGTCGAATAAGGTCATGTTTGCGCCTCCTGATAGTGAATAGTGAGCCGTGAGCAGTGAGCAGTTAAGCAGTGAGCGGTGAGCAGTCCATACAGCGAACTGCTCTCTGCTCTCTACAAACTGCTCTCTGCGACCTGCTCTCTGCTCTCTCCGAACTACTCTCTGCTCTCTATAAACCGCTCTCTGACAAACAAAAACGCCCTCCTCCCTGCCGGGACGAGAGCGTCTGTCTCGCGGTACCACCCCGCTTGCCGGCGCACAGACCGGCCCCTTCACGCCCACAGTCCAACCAGACGATGGGCTGCCCCGCTAACGCCGGGCCAGGCGGAGCATCCTACTTGCGTCTCACGTTTGACGTTTCACGTCTCACGTCTTACGTTTCACGTTTCAGATGTCGGCTCAGGGGCGAACTTCGGTGGGCTTTCACCTGGTGGGCTCTCAGTCACTGGCCCAACCTCCCTGTCGGTTGCCGCGCCGCCTACTCCTCCCCGTCACAGCCTTTGACGAATTACCTTAAATTATCGCTAAGACACACAAAATGTCAAGGCAGCGAAGTGAAGTAAGGAAGTAATGACGCTACTGCCTTTCTCAAATCCCCAGGGCCTGGCGGGCCTCCGGTTCCATCATGTCGGGATTCCAAAACTCGCGGCCCAGGGCCACTTCCACCGGCTTAGAGGCGACTTCCTCGGCCCGCAGCTGGACCTGTTCCATCATGATCCCGGCCATTGGGCACATCGGTGAGGTCAGAATCATGGTGATGGCGACACCGGCCTCCGTGACCTGGATGTCACGGATCATGCCCAACGATACCACGTCCAACCCGATCTCAAAATCAATCACGTCGCGCAATGCCTCACGAATGCGCTGAGCTTCAGCCTGCATGGCAAACCTCCTGGTCAAATCAATGGATCGCCGCTTACACCGGCAGTCACCCCCGGCTGGCAAAACAATCACCCCACCTGGCCCTGCCGTAAGCCACCTTGATTATAGCACAGACCACTCAGAGCGCAATAAACAAAACATCCATCTGCCAAAATAAGGACCGTGAGTTTAATCCACAGCGCCCGGTACGTTTTGGCCGCGTCGTCCCCCAACTGGCGTGCCCTGTAACCGGGCGTGACTTGCACCGTATATGAGATGGGTTATAATCCCCCGTGATATTGGAGGCATAAGCATTGGTTGAAGAAGAAGCGCCTGAGATCATCACCACAGAGCCGGCCCCGGCGGATCAAACCCCGCCACCTTTGGGCCAATCTTTTGGCATTCGCTCCTGGCTGCAAGAGTTTCTGGAAACGCTGCTGCTGGCGTTAGTCATCTTTTTTGTGATCAACACCATCACGGGGCGCTATCAGGTCCATGGTCAGAGCATGGATCCCAACTTGCACGATGGGCAATATTTGATCGCCAGCAAAATCACCTATTGGCTGCACCCGCCTGAGCGGGGCGACATCGTCGTCCTCCATCCGCCCGAGGGCCAGGGGAGTGTGCCCTACATCAAGCGCGTGATTGGCCTGCCGGGCGATCGGGTGCAGATTTACGATGGGCGCGTCTGGGTCAATGGCGTGGCGCTCCATGAACCCTACATCAACGATCCACCGGCCTACGTTGGTGAATGGACTGTAGCGCCGAACGAATATTTTGTCCTGGGCGACAACCGCAACAACTCCAGTGATTCGCACGCCTGGGGGCTGTTGCCCCGTGAGCAGGTCATCGGGAAAGCCATCTTTTGTTACTGGCCGCCTAAATATTGGGGTCCGATCCCCCACTACAGCTTTCCAGAACTGGAGGCAATCCCCTAATGGAATCAGGACCTCAGAGTAGCGCTGCCGAGGCAGTCACCTTGTCGTCTGATGCGACGCCGGCGCTCAATGGCAGCAGCTGGCGCACCGGGCTCCAGGAATTCCTGGAGACCATCCTGTTGGCTGTCGTGATTTTCCTGGTCGTTAACACGATCACCGGGCGCTACCAGGTACAATCGGTGAGCATGGAACCCACCCTTCACGAGGGGCAATATATTATCGCCAGCAAAGTGACCTATTGGTTCCATCCACCGGAGCGGGGCGATATTGTGGTATTGAACCCCCCACAGCCCAGTGACCTGCCCTACATCAAGCGCATCATCGGCCTGCCCGGTGACCAGGTGGAAGTCCGCGACGGGCGAGTCTGGATCAACGGCGTGGCCTTGAACGAACCGTACATCAGCGGGCCGCCGCTCTACAACGGCTCGTGGACCATTGAACCCGACAAATATCTGGTTCTGGGAGACAATCGCAACAACTCCAGCGATTCGCACATCTGGGGCTTCTTGCCCCGCAACGATATTTTGGGCAAGGCCATTTTCCGCTACTGGCCGCTGAACAAATTTGGGCCTATTACGCATTACAGTTATCCTGAATTGGAAGCTAAACCATGAAACGAAGCAAGCTGGCGCGGTTGACTGAGCACCCGGCCCTCATGCCGGCGGTAACTCCCGGGGCGATCAAACCTCCGTACCAGGAGGCCCTGCCTGTAATCACTGTGGAGGAGGCACCCGCATGAACTACTCGTGCCCGCGCTGCAACGTCGGTCACCTGCGCCCCATCAAGAGCACCTTCGTTCGCCGTTGGGGCGACCAGCTCCTGACCTTGCCCAATTTCGCGGCCTGGCGGTGTGACGTTTGCAGCTACACGCGCTACGATACCGCCGCCCTGGCCCAGGTGGAACTGCTGGTCGGGCCGGACGAGGAAGCGCTGGACCAACCGCGCGCCTCCCATGCCCGCCAGGCCGAAGGTCCCGACGAACGCGGTCCCCGCCGCTGGTCTTCTTGACTTCCCTAACTTGAGAATCCCGGTGGCAACACCTTAACATCAAACTTACACCTCGCTGCCCAGGCAGTAGAAACGATCCATGACCGCGTAAGTGCCAACCAGATCGGTGAGCTGGCAAGTCAACGCTTTCCCGGCCTCTGGCAGCTTGCTGCTCACTTTTCTACCAGGGAGGGTGCGATGAATGAGAGACCGGTCGGAAAGATTGACCGTCGGGCACGCGCTCAAATGGCACCAGCTCACGCCCGTCGCCGTCCCCCGGCGGAGCGCGTGCAGGACTGGCGCGAGGTGGTCCTGCCCCTCTCGCCAGAAGAGGCCCAGCGCGAAGCTGCGCGTTGCCTCCAGTGCCCCGATCCCCCCTGTCAAGCCGCCTGTCCGATTCACAACGACATCCCGCGCGCCCTGCGGCTGCTGGAGGCCGGCCGCGTGGAAGAGGCCGCCCAGGTCTACCGGGAGACGAACCCCATGCCGGAGATCTGCGGCCGGCTCTGCCCCCAGACCCTGTGTGAGCAGGCCTGCGTCTTCAGCAAGATGGGGAAACCCCTTGACACCCGCCATCTGGAAGCGTTCGTGGGCGATTCGCTGCGGCGTTGCGGCTGGCCCCGTCCCGCCATCCCCCCGACCGGGAAACGGGTGGCCGTGGTCGGCGCCGGCCCGGCCGGACTGACCGTGGCCGAGCGGCTGGCGTTGCGCGGACACGCCATCGTCGTCTACGAGCGCAACCCTCGTCCGGGCGGACTGCTGGTCTACGGCATCCCCAGCTTCAAGATGGAGAAAATGCTCATTGACGACCTGGTTTGCTGGCTGGAGGGTCTGGGGGTGGAGTTCCGCTGCCAGGTGACAGTGGGCCGTGATGTGACGTTAGCCCGGCTGCGGGAGGAGTACGACGCCGTCTTCCTGGGCGTCGGCACTCACAGCGTGATGCGGGCGGGGCTGCCGGGCGAGGAGCTGGCGGGTATCTACGGGGCGACGGAGTTCCTGGTGCGGGCCAATCTCCCGCCGGAGCTGCTTCCCCCGGCCTGGGCGGCCCCGTTCCAGGCCGGCCCGCGCATCCACGTCCTGGGAGGCGGCGACACGGCGATGGATTGTCTGCGCACGGCCCTGCGCCTTCCCCACGTCACCGAAGTCACCTGCTACTACCGGCGCAGCGAAGCCGAAATGCCTGCCCACGCTGAAGATTACCATTACGCCCAGGAAGAAGGGGCACAATTCGTCTGGCTGGCCGCGCCGGTCCGCTTTGAAGGAGACGCCAGTGGGCGCGTCCGGACCGCCGTTTACCAGCGGATGGTGCTGGGCGAGCCGGACGCGAGTGGCCGCCGTTCCCCGGTACCGATTCCCGGCGCGGAGTTCAGTGTGCCGGTGGATACCGTCGTCCAGGCACTGGGGTATACACCCGAGGAGGCCTTTATCCGCCAGGCCCCGGAACTGCGGACCGGCCGCAAGGGACTGATCGCGGTGGAGGATGAACGGACCGGCCGCACCAATCTGCCGGGGGTCTTTGCCGCCGGCGACATCGTGCGTGGCCCCGACCTGTTGGCACCGGCCATCGCGGCGGCCGCCAGTGTCGCCCAGACGATGGACGAATACTTGAGCGGGCTTCCGCCCGCCGCGCCTTGACCGGGCAGGGGCGCAGTATTGCAACTGAAGCAGGCCGGAATCCGTATGCAGTAAAGGACCAGGAGAAGCGATGCCGTGGCAGCCTTACGGGCCGGGCACCGATCAACCAACCATTTGGGATAGGAGGAACTACCCATGCGCAGATGGTCTCTGATAGGGCTGGGATTGATCATTCTTTTAGCGTTGGCAGCTGTTTCCGGCGTTGCCGCACAGGACAAAACGCTCTACTGGGAACGGTACGACGTCACCATCACCGTCAACCCGGATGGGACGTTCTGGGTGGAGGAAAGCCAGGCCATCAATTTCACGTCGGGGACGTTCCGTTACGGCTACCGCAGCATCCCGTTGAACCGGGTGGATAAGATCACCGACGTACAAGTGTTTGAGAACGGTGTCGCTTTTGAGCCCTCCGACAGCGAGCTGGCGGGAACCTTCAAAACCTACAAGGAAGACGGTAATTTCTACGTCTACTGGTATTTCCAGCCGACCAACGGTCCCCACACCTACGTGTTGCGCTACCTGGTGCACGGCGGACTCCGCTATTACGACGGCGGCGATCAGATTTGGTGGAAGGCAGTCTACGCTGGCCGCGCAGCGGAAGTGCGGGCCTCCAAAGTGGTAGTGCAATTGCCCTCCGGTGCAGCCGCCCAGAAAGCGGCCGCCTACAATGTGCAATCCAACGTCGTTGGCGAAGGCTCCAACACCGTGGTCTTCACTGCCCTGGAGGAAATTCCCGCCGACGTGGAGTATGAAGTGCGCGTGCAATTCCCTCACGGCCTGGTCGCCGGCCAGGCCTCCGGCTGGCAGCGGCTGGAAGACCTCAAACCGGCCATCAATCTGGGCGTGGGGGCGCTCAGCGCGCTGTTGTTCATCGGCGGGATCGGCGGGTTGATCCTGCTCTGGTATCTGCGCGGGCGCGACCCGAACGTAGCGATCCCGGCTGAACTGTTGCAGAGCCCGCCCACCGATGACCGGCCCGGTGTGATTGGGGCTCTGTTGGATGAACGCGCCGATATGCAAGATATCATCGCCACCTTAGTGGACCTGGCCCGCCGTGGGTATGTCGTTTTCAAGGAAGAGCAAACGAGCGGGCTATTTGGCACTACCAACCGCGATTTCGTCTTCCAACGCACCAGCAAAGCGACCCAGGACCTGGAACCCTATGAACAACGGCTGATCAAGGCTGTCTTCGGCTCATATCCAAATCGCAGTCTCAAAGACCTGCGGGAGAAGTTCTACACCGAGATTCCGAAACTCCAAAGCGATCTCTATGCCGCCCTGGTCAAGCGCGGTTACTTCCGCGCCAGTCCCCAGCAAGTGCGGACGCAATACACGTTGCTGGGCGTTTTGCTCCTGGTGGTGGGAGTGGGGCTGGGCTTCCTCCTGATGGCCTTGCTATCGGGCATCACCGCGGTGGGCCTCTGCCCCGGCATTGCCCTGGCCGGCATCGGCATCACAGCGATCATCGTCGCCCAATCCATGCCGCACAAGACCCAGCAAGGAGCCGAAGCCGCAGCCCGCTGGAAGGCATTCCGCCGTTATCTGGAAAGTCTGGAGCGGTACACTGACCTGCGGCAGGCCACGGAGCTGTTTGACCAATACCTGCCCTACGCCATCGCCTTCGGATTGGAGCGCAGCTGGATCAACAAGTTCAGCCGGTTGCCCTCGGATGTGATCGTGCCGATGCCAACCTGGTATCACCCTGCCTACTACGGCTCCAGCGGCAGGCCGCGGGGGCTGGCGGCACCGGCCGCGAGCGGCGGGATGCCCTCGCTGCAACAGGTCAGCGACGGCATGGCCGGTGGGCTACAGAGCATCTCCGATGGCTTGATCAGCATGTTGAACAGCACCGCCAGCACCTTCGTCAGCGCGCCCAGCTCCGACAGCGGCGGCGGGGGCTGGAGCGGTGGCGGCGGCGGGGGTGGCGGAGGCGGGGGTGGCGGCGGGGGCGGTTTCGGCTAAACCCGATGCCCTTAACATCCAG
>Ga0067045_1030177_pt1 | contig 16386 bp, 17 predicted proteins | sample TerdegcTABiofilm_FD_59184 | JGI IMG/M metagenome (GOLD analysis project Ga0067045, IMG submission 59184) | Combined Assembly of (Gp0054472, Gp0054536) Wastewater bioreactor microbial communities from Singapore -Terephthalate degrading...
TAAATCAAGATTTTTCATATTTGTCGAAGTGGAAGTTTCTTCTCCGAACGTTCTTGAATCCTGAGCTTGAATAAATCCAGTTAAATTTTTAACAGGAGAAAATGAAACTCCCAGACGCGTTCTTAATAATGTAAAAGTATTTGCTTTTGTGGCAGACTTAAAATCTTTGTTATCAAACTCAAAACGAGGACGTATCTGAGCAGAAAATTTTAAGTTATCCTGTGCAGTAAGTCCTGAAACTGTAATCAACATTAGAAATGCAACTAAAATATTTTTCATGGATAATTCTTCCTTGAGTATTTTAATTGAACAAAAATAATTTATTAATAACTAATTAGGGTTCCCTGTCTCTCCTTTGCTTTTTTATCCCACTCTAGAACTGTGGTATTCATGAATTCTTTTTTCCCTTTTTTAAACTCTTGCATATTCAGTCCAATATATTTTTGCGCTTTATCTTTAGTTGAAACATCGGGTAAAGCAACTGGATAGCTTACACCATGTTTAACTAAAACAAGTGCAATTTCTCTTCGTGCTTCTTCAGCTTTTTGTATTGAAGTACCAAGAACTCTCATTGCTTCTACCGGTGAATGAAATCCCAAACCGTTTGCTGCTGCAACCCAATCCCATCTCCATTGCGCATGCCTTATCAATTTAAGAGCTGGCTTCATTTCTTCTTCTGTTGCACCTTTATCCCACGCTATCTTTGCTTCTATATGCACCGTTGCAAGTGCTCTTTCTGCAAGATGGCGAAGCTCTTCTATCTTATCCTGACGTTGATAAACGTTTTCGATTAGTTTCTGGGTTTTTTCTCTATGACAAACAAAACAAGAGTTTTCAATATTATTCAACGGGCTCTGAATATGATGATCAGTAAACTTAACACCTCCTTCGGTTTTGTATGGCATATGGCAGTCTGCACACGAAACGCCTCTATCGGCATGAACACCTGTCATGTATAATTCAAAATCGGGATGCTGCGCTTTAAGCATGGGTGCTTTACTTAATGTGTGAGTCCAATCAGTAAATTCTGCTTCATCATAGTATTTTTCCATATCATCAGCACTAAATCCTTTGTCCCATGGAAATGTGAGATACTTTTCTTCTTTCCCTTTAAAATAATACTCAACATGGCACTGTGCACAGACAAGTGAACGCATTTCGTTATGAGTAAAACTTTTTATGTCCTTCCCCTGTCTTTGAAATGCTTCTATAAGTGCCGGGCGTGTAATTCTTAAATCCATAGTTTTAGGATCATGACAGTCCTGGCAACCGATTGGATTAATAATTTCTGCACCGAGGTCTTTCCACTTGGATTTATAGAAATTTGCTACACCCATATTATTCATCACTCTTGGAACGTCGGTACTCTTACAAGTCCAGCAAGTTCCCGGCTGCGGACTAATTGTATTATCACCGGTTCGCAATGTGTTTCTAATATCTTTAACAGCATAAGCATGCCCACGACCTTGGTTGTAATCCTTTGAGAACGCATAACCTGCCCACATTATAATAAGATCTGGGTATTTTTCAAGATAGTCAATCATTTTAGAACCGCCATGTTTGCTCGCAAATGTTGTGTCGAGTGTTTGACGGTAAGTCTCGTATTCTCTCGGAAAGTTTTCTCCCCATACTTCGTTTCGCGGCTCCCAATCCGGCAATGGTTTTACAACTTGAAGTGCAAATGATTCACCCCGCCTTTCAACAATAGAAGATGCAAATAATCCGATCAGGAAAACAACTATAACTGTTACAATAAATAATACCCAGCCAACCCATGGTTTTTCCTTAATAATTTCTTGAATTGGTTTCATTTCTGTTTCCTTTATTTAGTTTGATTTTTCTTTTTTGGATTGAATAAATTCATTCAACCAGTCAGGCACAACCGATTTAAGTGATGGAACTCTTGCATAAGGTGCCGAGGATAAACTGTTTACTCTTCCATGTGGTGTGTTTCTATGACATTCCCAGCAGTATCTTTCTGTTTGATCTGCAACATTCTTATTACTTATTGCTCTTAACGCAATCGGATGAATATTATTTGAGTGACATCGAATACAATTTTCCTGAACTGCTTCTTTACCGGCTTCTTTAATTTGAATTACCTGTGGTTCCCATCGCATCGTAAAGTAAGTTGCATGTCGCAAACCATCATTCGCTTTGAACCAATATGTTCTAAAAAAATTATCTTGAGGTACATGGCAGTCATTACATGTTGCTACTCTTGCATGACTTCCCCTTTGCCAGCTTGCATAATGAACATTCATAACATGGCAATTTACACATGCCCGTGGATCATTTGATAAATATGCTGTGGCATTTGATATATAAAGAATATACAGGCCCAATCCAGCAATAATTCCTATCATAATTATTACATAGAACCTCCATTGAATTGGAGGGATTATTTTTTCTATTATTCTGGTTAAAAAATTATTCTTTGGAGAATTTTTCATTTCCATTATTTACTCCGCTCTCTGATGCACGGTTTAATTTCTTTATATCCTGTGTGCTTGTTGGATGTCCTAATTTGTCAATGTTTTTATGAAGAATCAAATATTCTTCTTTCGAAATGTTATTATTCCAGTTTCCGGAAATAATTCCTAAACTTATGATGAGAATGTATGCGCCAAGTATTCCAAAACCAATATATCGTTTTGCTATTTTCTTCTCAACTATTTTCGTTTTTACATTTAGTGTGTCGGCAACCGGACAAGCATCAACACAGCTTAGACACATTGTACATTCATCGGAGCGTACATTAATTACTTTATCTACCTTAATAAAAGAAGGACATGCTTTTGAACACAAATTACAATCGATACAACTTTTTGCATCTCTTTTTATTTTAGTTGGACTAAAAAACGAAATTAACCCAAGCAAAGCACCATAAGGACAAAGATACCGGCACCAAAAACTTCTTATAAAAATTGATAACAGAAATATTGTAGCTATTACAATAAGAGAAAACTGGCTAATATCTGCAAAGAAATACCACATTTTAATATCGGCAACTTTATTATAAGAGCTGTTCAAAAAATACTGAAGAGCTGTTGCTGTCATAGAAAAGAAAATTGCGTAAATAAAAAATCCAAGCAAAAGATACTTTAGACTTCGAAGTGGATAATCGAGAATTTTAGGAAGTTTAATTCGCCGCTTAAAAAGTTTTTTGTAAATCTTTTCACCAAAGTCACCAACAAGTTCTGAAAGAAAACCAATCGGACAAATCCAGCTGCAAAAAGATTTTCCAAAAAGGAATGATACTGCAAGAATTGCTAATAGAATAAAAACTCCAGCCGGATGAGCAGGATGAATTTCCCCGGTAAGAATATAATTGTATACAGCCATTAGGGCACTAATTGGGAGGAATCCTTCTACGCCCGGAGGTCTGTATGAACTTCCTGCAATTCCATCTGTCTCTAAATATTTAATAAAAAAGTAAAATTCTATTCCTATCCAGATACAAAGAAGTGCAAAGAGGGTTTGAATAATAAAACGATATTTTTGAACAGGGTTTTCCGAATTTTTTCGTATTTTGTTTTTGTCAGCCATACTCGGTCTTTTAAATATCAGATTATAAATTCTGATAATAAAATTATAAGTTTCTACCCTATTTGTCAATGATTTTAAAAGCTTTAAAATCTTTCAAAAACACAAATATTCGGATAATATTGACCCGCTTTTATTTTTCCTTGACTCCAATGTCCATTCTTAGTAAGTTAAATCAGAAATATTAATCTGTTTATTTAATGAAATCGATTTCCATTATTCAGTCAACAAAATCCGGAGCTGATATATTGCTATCAATATTTTGCCAAAGGAATTTTAATAATCAATACTAAAGAAAATTTTTTGAATTCAAATAAGACATTCTATTCTTTGATAAGGAGTAAAAATGAATAGTTCAAACCCAAATTCAAGTATAAAGGTAAATGAAAAGGATTTATATAGAACTCTGGTTGAAGTAATTGACTTCATTGTACACAAACATCACTCTTATGTAAGGAACACATTGCAAAAGATAATATATCACTCGTCTAATGGTGATTTGAAAAACCGAACAAATCAACCCGATGAACTGAATAATTTAATTGAGGCTCTCTCTAGAGACATGCATAATCATATGGAAAAAGAAGAGAGGATTCTTTTTCCGTTGATAAAATACTTAGAAGAAACAGAAAAATTCAGAGAAAAACCTAAAAACAGAAATTATGGAACTATAAAAAATCCAATTCGGCAAATGCTTTCAGACCATGATACTATCAATGCGCTAATAAAGAAAATAAAGATCGTTTTAACTAAAACAGAAAACGAAAAGACAAATAATTACCGTATATTTTCTGTCTCCCGGCTAATTTCTGAATTTGAAACAGATCTTGAAAAACATATCCATTTAGAAAATGATATTCTCTTTCCAAGGAGCATCGAATTAGAAAATAAATTACTAAACAATTAAAAGGAGTAGAAATGAAAAAATACTTGATGTTAATCTTCATAATTTTTGCTGTAATGGCATGCGGAGAAGACAAAAAAGAATCTTCTTCAGCAAATTCGGAAACAGAAAAACTTGCACAAAAATTCGGTCTCACAATTTTTGAATATGAAAATGGAATCGGACCAATCAAAGAAAAAATTGAGCTCGGTCAAATGGATATGATCAAAGCAAAAAGAGGAGAGAAAATATTTACTGAAAAATGCACACAATGTCATAAGCTTGACGAAAGATATACCGGACCGGCATTGCGGGATGTTACTTCAAGAAGGACACCAGAGTTCATTTTAAATCAAATATTAAATCCCGAGGAAATGATAAAAAGACATCCGGAAGTAAAAAAATTGTTAGCTACATATCCAACTCAAATGACATTTCAAAATGTTAGTGTTGATGACGCCAAAGCTATTTTAGAATACTTCCGTTCAGTTAATCAATAACCAAGGAGGTGAAGAATGAAATACAATAAATTAATATTTTCTTTCTTAGCACTTGGAGTCGTTTCAGGAATAATTTACAACTGTTCCGGCTCAGGTAGCTCCGGAGACTTCAGCGATGCGGCAAATAAAGTATATGTCGCTCCCGGTTCATATGACGAATTTTACGCATTCATGTCAGGCGGATTCAGCGGACAGGTAGCTGTTTATGGATTACCGTCAGGAAGAATGTTAAAAGAGATTAGTGTTTTTTCACAAGATCCCGAAACCGGTTACGGATACTCCGAAGAGAGCAAGGCAATGCTTATGACCTCATATGGATTTATACCCTGGGACGACGCACACCATCCTTCCCTGTCGATGACCAATGGAGAACAGGACGGAAGGTGGCTCTTTATTAACGGCAACAACACCCCCCGCATTGCCCGTATCGATCTACATTCGTTTGAAACAGTTGAGATAATCGAAACACCTAACTCCGCCGGGAACCACGCCTCGCCTTTTGTAACCGAAAACACCGAATACGTTGTTGCATCCACCAGATTCAGCATTCCGATTCAGAATAAGGACGTTCCTATCAGTTCCTATAAAGAAAATTTTAACGGAACTGTTTCTTTTATAAGTGTCGATAAAAATTCCGGAAAAATGAACCTCGCGTTTCAAATTCTTGTACCGGGATTCAATTACGATATTGCAAGACCCGGAAAAGGTCCGTCACACGGATGGGCTTTCTTTACCTCTTACAACAGCGAGCGTGCAAATTCAATGCTTGAAATAAACGCATCGCAAAACGATAAAGACTTTATTGCTGCGGTCAACTGGAAAAAAGCAGAAGAGTATGTAAAACAGGGTAAAGCTAAAACTATGGATGGGGAATATTACAGAAATTATTACGATGAGGATAAGCAGACTGCCTTTTCAGAAATAAACAATAAAGTACTTGTTCTCAATCCCAAAGATTGCCCCGGTATGGTCTACTATCTTCCTACTCCTAAATCACCTCACGGAGTAGATGTTGATCCCACAGGAGAATATATAGTAGCGGGAGGAAAACTCGCAACAGTTATTCCTGTTCATTCATTTTCAAAAATGCAAAAAGCAATTGAAGAAAAGCAATTCGACGGTGAAATAGATGGTATTCCGATTCTAAAATACGATGCCGTAATCGCCGGTGAAGTTCAGGATCCCGGTCTCGGACCTCTTCACACGGAATTCGATGGAGAGGGATACGGTTACACATCAGCATTCATTTCATCCGAAATAGTGAAGTGGAAAATCGGAACCTGGGAAGTTGTGGACCGAATTCCAACCTACTATTCTATCGGTCACTTAATGATTCCCGGCGGGGATACAAAAAAGCCATTGGGTAAATATGTAGTAGCATTAAATAAAATTACAAAAGACAGATATTTACCAACGGGACCAGAACTAACTCAATCTGCTCAGCTTATTGACATTACAGGTGACAAAATGAAATTGCTTTTAGATTTTCCCACAACTGGCGAGCCTCATTATGCCCAGGCAATCTCTGCAGACATATTAATGAAAAATTCAAAAAGAATTTATGAGCTGGAAAAAAATCAGAATCCTCATGCAGTTAAAAGTGAGAAAGACACCAGAGTTGTTAGAAACGGTAATGAAGTACGAATTTACATGACAGCTTCGCGTTCGCATTTCAAACCGGATAATATTGAAGGGGTAAAAGTCGGCGACAAAGTCTATTTCCATGTAACAAATCTTGAGCAGGATTGGGATATTCCACACGGATTTGTTGTGAAAGGACTTAACAATTCGGAATTACTGATAATGCCGGGACAAACCAAGACGATTGTGTGGGAACCAAAGATAGTCGGTATATATCCGTTCTATTGCACCGATTTTTGCTCTGCACTTCATCAGGAAATGTCTGGCTACATCAGAGTATCGCCGGCAGTTAGTAATGTCCAGATTTCATATAACAAGTAATTGAAAAGAGTCCACCTTTAAGGCGGACTCTTTCCTGAGGTAAGGTAATGTGTAACAGATCAAAATATTTAATGATTGCTTCAGCTTTAATTTTATTAGGTGTTTTTCTATTTCCTATCTGGAATATAAATCTTGAAGCGCCCCAATATCCAGAAGGAATAGGTTTGAGAATATGGGTAAATCAAGTAACAGGTGAAAAAGAATTCGATCTAAAAAACATCAACGGGCTTAATCACTATATCGGTATGAAGCCGATTGTACCCGATGCAATTCCAGAATTGAAGTACATGCCATATATATTGATTTTTCTTTCGTTAACAGGAATGTTAATCGCATTTCTTAAAATGAAAAAAATGCTTCTCGTCTGGATCGTTTTTGTACTTGTTGTTATTTCCATCGGCCTCTATGATTTTTACATTTGGGGATACGATTACGGACACAACCTGGATCCCACAGCACCTATTAAAGTACCCAATATGAGTTACCAGCCGCCGGTAATTGGAACAAAAAAATTGCTCAACATAACAGCTACTTCTTTACCGGGACTTGGAAGCATCCTGATTTTTATTTCAGTTGCATTGGCGGCAACATCATTTATTATTGATAAAAAAGGAAAGGAGAAATGAAAAGGAATTATTTATCAGCAAGGACAATTTTAGTTTTATTGTTGGTTTGTACAGTATTATCCTGTCAGTCAAAACCCGAACCGATTTCTTACGGCGAGGACAATTGTGATAATTGCAAAATGACTATTTCCGATCCTAAGTACGGGGCTGAGCTAATAACGGACAAAGGGAAAGTATTCAAATTCGATTCTATCGAATGTCTTGCCGACTATTCTATGAAAATAGATAGCAAAATTATAGCGTCCCTGTGGGTAACAGATTTTTCAAATCCGGAGAACCTGATTAATACTAAGGACTCTTTCTTTCTTAAAAGTGAAAAATTAAGAAGTCCAATGGGACTTAATCTAAGCGGATTCAGCAACTCAAACGAACTTGACAAGGTATTAAAAGAATTTGACGGGGTAATAATATCCTGGGATGGTATTCTAAAATATGTATCAGAGCAATGGAATTAAGAGAACGGATTTATTAAGCAGTTACAGCACAAAAAGTATGCTAAGAAAATATTCTTACTGCGGTCTTTTATTGTTTATAATATTCCTTTTATTACCTATTACACCTTCTGCAAAAACATTAGTTATCGGTGAGAATCAAAAAATAAAATCGATCCGCGCCGCACTCGAACTTTCTTCCGATGGAGATACATTAATAGTTACTGCCGGATTTTATAACGAAGGAACACTTCTTATTACAAAGTCGATCCTGCTAATCGGAATGAATGAGCCTGTAATTTCAGGGAATAATAAATATGAGATTATAAAAGTAAAAGCTGATAATGTAGTAATCCGCGGGTTTATCTTTAAAGATGCTGGAATCAATTTTATATATGAAAATGCTGCTGTAAAGCTTGAAAGTGTTCGAAACTGTACAGTAGAAATGAATAAATTCATCAATAATTTTTTCGGAATCTATCTCTCCAAATCATCCTTCTGCAGAATTATAGACAATGATTTGACAGCTTTTCAGAAACGGGAGACCTACTCAGGAAACGGAATTCATCTGTGGCAATGCCGAGAGATGTTTATTAAGGGAAATAAAATAAACGGTCACAGAGACGGCATCTATTTCGAATTTGTTAAGAAAAGCAAAATCAAAGAAAACCGGAGCAGAAAGAATATAAGATATGGTCTTCACTTTATGTTTTCGGACAGCTGCGATTATTCCGATAACTATTTTGACGGCAACGGTGCCGGAGTGGCAGTAATGTTCACCAAAAATGTAAGAATGTTTAATAATCTGTTCCAAAACAATTGGGGTGGGGCCGCATACGGGCTTCTGCTTAAAGACATTTCCGACAGCAGAATTTTCAACAACAAGTTCACTAAAAATTCCTGTGCAGTTTATTATGAGGGATGCAGCAGAGTCCTTACGGAAAAGAATCAATTTATAGAGAACGGCTGGGGAATACGGCTGATGGCGAACTCGATGAATAATAAATTTTTATTAAACAATTTTATCGGCAACACATTTGACGTAACAACCAACAATACGCGCAATTATAATTTTTTCGAGGGTAATTACTGGTCCGAATATAAAGGGTATGATCTGGATAAAGATGGAATTGGAGACATACCTTTCCGGCCTGTAAAATACTTTTCACTTATCAGCGAGAAAGTCCGCCCCTCTCTCATTTTGATCAGAAGTTTATTTACCGAATTAATAAATCTGGCTGAAAATATTTTTCCGACTCTTACTCCTTCCGGATTAACAGATGACAAACCAAAAATGAAAAGGATTTTATGATCACCATTTCGGGTTTAAATAAAAGTTTCGGATCGCTGAACGTTCTGCGGAATCTAAACCTAGAGATTAAAAAAGGAACAATAACATATCTTGTGGGACCGAATGCTTCCGGAAAAACAACATTTATTAAATCGATACTGGGATTAGTAAGGCCCGACAGCGGTTCAATATATATTGATAAGGAAAAATTAAACGGCAATCATTCGTACAGATCCAAAATCGGCTATATGCCCCAGATTGTAAGCTTCCCTGATAACCTGACCGTTACTGAAATTATTAAGATGATAAAGAATCTTCGCGATGATTATAAATCCTATGACGAAGAACTGGTAGAAATGCTGAACCTCAGCAAAGAATTCAACAAGCGTTTAAAAAACCTTTCGGGGGGCACCAAGCAGAAAGTAAACGCGGTTATTGCATTCCTTTTTAACCCGGAAATATTAATTCTCGATGAACCTACAGCCGGTCTCGATCCTGTCTCCAGTAGTATTCTTAAGGACAAGATTATTAAAGAGAATAAGCAGGGTAAGACAATAATATTCACATCACATATTTTAAGCGAACTTGAAGAACTGGCAGAAGATGTTATTTTCTTACTTGAAGGTGAAGCCCGCTTTCAAGGCACCATGATCGATCTGATCAATTCCACCGGGAAACAGAACCTCGAACGCTCAATCGCATCGATCATGAGGATAAATTAATATGAGAATACTAATTAAAATAATTTGGTACCAGATACACGATATGTCCCGAAGTCTCTGGCTGATTATTTACACGGCCTTTTTCTTAATTACCAGTTACGGCCTTACAAATTTTTCATCCGATGCGCCAAAAGTTCTAGTAAGCATGATGAATATTACTGTGATAATAATTCCGCTTGTATCAATTATTTTCGGCACAATCTATCATTACAACAACAAAGATTATATCATACTGATGCTATCGCAGCCGATAAAGAGAAATATTCTCTTCTTCGGATTATACCTTGGGCTTGTGATACCGCTAGTGTCAAGTTTTATTATAGGTACTTTAGTACCGTTTCTTTCTTCAAAGATAAGTTTGAAAGATCACTATGAAGTTTTGATCTATCTATTCGTATCAGGATTTTTTCAGACTGCCATTTTTGTATCGATCGCATTTCTGATTGCATCATATAATGAAAACAGAATGCTAGGACTCGGATTATCGATATTTATCTGGCTCTGTTTTGCTATTCTTTACGACGGGCTTCTCCTTGTATTCATCCAGTATTTTAATGATTACCCTCTTGAAAAAATTCTGATCGGTTTTTCAATATTTAATCCGGTCGATTTGGCGAGGATATTAATAATTCTAAAACTTGATGTGGCGGCTTTAATGGGTTACACTGGTGCCGTCTTTCAGAAATTCTTTAATACCGATCTCGGAATACTGATTTCCATTGTTTCATTAATTATCTGGACGTTTGTTCCGCTTGTAATCGGGAAGTCAAAATTTTGTAAGAAGGATTTTTAAAATATTTTAAGGAGAAATAAAATGATTCGGGAAATAATCAAAATTGACGAAGAATTATGTGATGGATGCGGTCTATGCATTCCCGCTTGCGCAGAAGGTGCACTTCAAATAATTGATGGGAAAGCAAGATTGATAAGCGATTTATTCTGCGATGGGCTCGGTGCTTGCATCTCGGAATGCCCCCGGGGCGCAATTACAATTGAAAAAAGAGAAGCTGAATCTTACAATGAATTTGTTGTTATGGAAACAATTGTTAAAGGAGGTGAAAATGTTATTAAAGCACATTTAAAGCATTTAAAAGATCATAAAGAGTATGAACTTTTGGGACAAGCAGTTGATTATTTAAACCACCATGATATTAGCATCCCTTTGCTTGATAATGATTTAGAAGAAAAGCAGAATTCCGGTTCTTGTCCGGGAAAACTTGAAAAAACTTTTATTGCCAAAGAGGAAAATGAAACCGGCAAAAGAGCTTCACAACTAACTAACTGGCCAATACAAATGCACCTGATCAATCCAATTGCCACGCACTTTAAAAATACCGATTTACTTTTAGCCGCCGATTGTTGTGCTTTCTCTTATGGAGATTTTCATAAGGACTATATAAAAGGTAAAACGCTTGCAATTGCTTGTCCAAAACTGGATTCAAACAAGCAGGTTTATTTAGATAAATTAATCTCGCTGATTAATGAAGCCAATATTAATTCGATCAATGTATTGATTATGGAAGTCCCTTGCTGCGCTGGTCTTTATCATCTTGTTGAACAAGCAATCAGCCAATCAAAAAGAAGCTTGCCTTTCGAAGCTAAAGTAATTAGTATTAATGGAGAGTTAATAAAAAGTATTAAAATAAATTGAAAACAAACACTAACAAGAATAGCCAGAAGAATGGCCAGAATTTTTATAACGAGGTTTCAGGTTTTTATGAAAAAATGATTGACTTAGAAAAAAACCTGGAACTAAGAACCGAGGCTTATAAGAATATTTTTAAGGAACCCGGAGTTGTAGCCGATATTGGATGCGGAATTGGTTTAGATTCAATTGCATTGGCAAAAAACGGACATCACGTTTTCGCATTTGATCCATCACCTAATATGATTCAAAAAACAATTGAGAACGCCGTAAAATATAATGTAATTTTTAATTCAAGCATTAGTTCATTTCAGTCCATTCCCCAAAAGTATTCAGGTAATTTTGATTATGTAGTTTCCGTTGGAAACACTATCGCACATCTATCTTCGCGTGAATTAAAAAACGCGTTCATCAAAATTTACAAATTACTAAAGCCGGGTGGAAAGGCGTTTCTTCATATTCTTAATTACAACCTGATAATTCGCAAAGGGAGAAGGATCAATAATATTGCAGTACGAGACGGGCAAGTAATAATTCGTTTTTACGATTTGGATAGATCTAAAATTGATTTCAATATCTTATCGTTTCCCTTAAATCAACCAAAGAATTTTAATATTGTTACCACCACACATTATCCTCATTCAAAAAATCTAATTCTTGCTTACTTAAAAAATGCGGGATTTTACAGAATAAAATTAAGTAAAAATTTTAATGGGGATAAATTCGAGTTGAAGGAATCGAAGGATATTTTTATTGAAGCTTATAAAAAATAATTATTATAATTCTTTTCCGCAGTATCTACAAACTTTTGCTTTAGCTTTTATTTTTTCTGCGCAGTAAGGACATTCTTTTGTTTGCTCACCAATTTCTCCATCAACGGCATCTGCAAACTTATATGCCTGTTTATTCAATTGTGTTTCTTTATAAAGCTCCATTGCATTCGAAAGTGCTTCTTTTAATTTATCGGGGTGCGAAATACTTGTGTAGCTTGTTTCCCCCATTTCTGCTGCAGTTTGAATCTGAACATCACCATAACCCAGAATTCTACCTATTACTGTTTGCCGGTATGCAACGTTGTTAATTTTATCAATAGGACTTTCTTTGGAATTAATTGTAAACACACCGCTTTCATCAATAACTCTAATGTTAGTAACCGCCCATAAATCATTTCTCCACGAATAATATCTAAAAATAAAATAAAGAAGTGATAAAATAGGTATTAATAAATATAGATTACTTTTTTCCTCCAGCTTAAAGTAGATATACAATGAAAGTATGATCAACGCAACAGCAATAAAAAATGGAATAAGCAGAAAAAACCAATGCTTTCTTGTTTCGAAAAGTAATTTTTCGTCCTGACGTAATTTGGTTCGCATTTCATCCTCACAAAGAAATAATTTTTTTTATAGTTTTTTCTTTTAATTGTTCTAAAGTTTCTTCACTCAACATTTTATATGCTTCATCACGTAACTTTCCCCATTTATCGTGAACGGGACACGGTTTTTCCGATGAACATCCCGGAAATCCCAACACACAGAAATTAAAAACGTCTAGACCATCTATTGCTTCAACTATATCTATTAGCCTAATATTAGCCGGACTTTTTGCAAGGTAGAATCCACCGCTCTTACCTTTCTTAGAACCAATTATCCCGCTGTTAGTTAACATTTGCATAACCTTGGAAACAAATTCTTTTGGAACCTTTAACTCTTTAGAAACTTCTTCTGCATTAAATATAACTTTTTCTTTCTTTATGGAAAGAAATAGTACCGCCTGAAGACCTAATTCACATGATTTGGAAAAAATAACTGTCATTGTTATTATCAACAGAGTTAAAAATGGTTGTGAAAAATATAAAAATTTATTTGGTTTATCTTATTGTTATTCTTGGGGTTGGATGGAAAAGAGAAGTGTTATAAAAAAGCCCGACTTGAGGTCGGGCCGGTATGTTAATTTAATGTTACAAAAGGGGAGTAGAAATCATCTAAAGTTATTTCTTCTACTCTAACTTTAATAACTCCCTTTTTGACCATTCCCAGGGCAAGTGCAGTCCCCATCGAAAGGTCTAAATCTCTTCCTTCAATATATGGTCCTCTATCATTTATTCTAACTATTACAGATTTACCATTTTTTTGGTTTGTAATACGAAGGAATGTACCAAACGGCAGTTCTTTATGAGCAGCAGTAAGAGCCATCTGGTTATAAGTTTCCCCGTTAGCTGTTAACTTTCCATGAAAACCAGGACCGTACCATGAAGCAATCATAACCCCAAGGTTTTCAAAGTTAACATTCGATACATTTGGTTTTGCATCCTTGCTTACGGAAATTTTATCCGCACCATTATTATCTGATGCCGATGAATCATTCCAGCTTATAAAGCCGACTGTAACCAGCAGCAGACTTATGATGAAGATTAATTTTAACGTACGCAAATATTACCTCTTAATTAGTTGAACATACCTATTAAATTGAGAAAAAGGATAAATTAGGTTAAAAAGAAAAAGTCGCTAAATTTTCAGATAAGAATAGATCCCCAAACGGATTCTATTGTTTTTTGAACTAAGAGCCAAACTTTGCTCTTGGTAGGTGTAAAATTCTGGGTATAAAGAATATCCCATATTTTGAGATGAAAAATGGTCTGAATCCGGTCCGGAATTACCAATCATCTCCGGTAAGGAGATATTTCTTTCACAATATGAAATCAGCATAGAATTCATATTGGAAGAGATAGAACCGTTAAGATTCGGGTTAAGGGAGTTACCAATAAGGATTAGAACTCCTATAACCAGTCCATATGTTAATATAATTTCTTTCATTTTAGCGTGGCAAATTTACGGAAATAATAGTTATTTTTGAAATGAATATTGTTATTGTGATATGCTTAACAAGCAAAAACCTCGTTTTTGCGCTATTTTAAGGGGGTCAAAAAGTGCAAATTTCTGAAAATCAATCTTATACCATTCTATTCAATTACAATTCACTGCCTCCTCCAGACCAACAGATCAAAATTTATAAAGAGGTTTCTCGATGAATAAAGGGTTAATACTCTATTTTCTTTTAAGTCTTAGTTTATTTGCTCAGTTAAAAGATTCTATAAATACTTACCGATTAGAAGATGTTACAATCAAAGGAATTCTTACGTTAGAGCCGGAATCGTTTATTAAAATTGAGCCGAAAGAACTGAAGAAAGCGGATGCCCGGTCGGCATTTGACATGGGAAAGAAAATCCCCTCTATTAAAACCCAGACCAATTCTAGAGGTGAAAGTTTATTCTTTTTTAGAGGATCGGGAGAAAGGCAATTGACTTTGTTCCTCGATGGTATTCCAATCAATATTCCATGGGACAACAGAATTGATTTAAGTCTTTTACCTTCTGGAATTATTGAAGAAATAACAATTCTAAAAGGAGTTCCACCGGCCATCTTTGGTGCTAATGCCATTTCGGGTGTAATTAATATGGCAACTATAGACCCCGAGACAAGCGGATACAATGGAAGATTATCGGTTCAATTAGGAGAAACCGGTAACAGAAAATTTGCCGGGTCATTTATGAACAGCAATGAAAAAATGTCGTTTCTAATATCGGGGGAGCTAATAAATTACGACAGTTATAAATTGCCCTCGTCATTCAGTAATCCGGCTAATCCCGGAAGCAATAGAACAAACAGTTATCTCCGCTCTAAAAGTGTACTTGGAAAATTGAATTACAAATTAAATGATAATTTCAAAACCGGGTTAATAATTTCTTATGTAACTTCCGAAAAAGGTGTTCCGCCGGAAATTGGTGTTGCCAGCCCACGATACTGGCAATATCCTGAATGGAAAAACCTGATTATTGGAACAACCGGTAACATCAATTTTGATGCGAACAAATCCTTTCTTTTTTATTCTTTATCATTCAACAAATTTAATATGCAGATAAATCAATACAAGAATTTATCATTCAATACATTTGATGATATTGAAAAGGATTACGACAATACATTCCGGTTTAGGTTAATCTATACAAATATTCTAAATGAAAACTCTTTAATAAAAGCCGGAGTAAACGGACATCTGTTCCAGCACAAAGAAGAATTTTTATCCAGCAAATATGTCCCGCAAACTTATACTGAAAATATAATTAGCAGCGGTGTAGAGTATGAATATATTAAAGACAATTACGTTTTATCAGTAGGTGGCGGAATTGATTACATAGAAACACCTAAGACCGGCGACAAACCATCAAAAGAAAGTGTTACGGACTACGCTATCAATGCTGCGTTTGTTTATTCGTTTGATGAAAGTTTTTCTTTTCGTGTTAATGGCGGAAGGAAAACAAGATTTCCAACACTACGGGAAACCTTTGCCGGTGCACTTGGTCGGTTCGTCCCAAATCCATCATTGAAAGCTGAATCAGTTACTTCTGGAGAACTTAGTGTAACTTACAAAACAAATTTTTTTCAAGCAGAGGGGTCCCTATTTTTATCTTACCTGAAAGACGGAATTGTTAGAATTAGCTTGCCACAAAAGCAGTTTAAGCGAGTTAATAAAGATGAAATAAAAACGTATGGACTGGAACTGGTTTCGAAATACAATCATGGAAATTTTTCATCTAGCTTTAATTTGACGTTACTTTCGGCAAAAGGCAAAAATCCCAACGGAGAATTTATAGATACACTTGAGTACAGACCTGAAATAAACAGCAGCTTTGGAGTTGATTACACAATAACAAAGAACTTAAATACTCTTATTGAGCTTGAATACATTGGTAGGGAATATGGTTTGAAAGAAGGATCGA
>Ga0067045_1030179_pt1 | contig 16382 bp, 21 predicted proteins | sample TerdegcTABiofilm_FD_59184 | JGI IMG/M metagenome (GOLD analysis project Ga0067045, IMG submission 59184) | Combined Assembly of (Gp0054472, Gp0054536) Wastewater bioreactor microbial communities from Singapore -Terephthalate degrading...
GTCAGCAAATAAGCTGACCATACCCATGGATCAGATATTCCGAACATTATTAATCACAAATCGAATATGAGTTTAATATTTATAAATATTTCGCTTATAATAAGAATTTTTTATTAAAATTATAATGGCATTATAATAATAAAAATTTATTATTCAAAATTATAAAATTACCTAAAAATAAATTATTAATCAAATAACTCTAAACAATATCTTTAAATAATGTAGAATCATCTATTTTTATATTAACGCATTTAAAATTACATGGGATTTTGATGGAACTTTGGAATTTTATTTTAAATAGCCAGAAAAGAATGGATATCCTGGAGGAGCTATCTCTTGCCAATCCTCAAAAAAGTCTTGATATCGCAAAAAAACTGGAAATGAGGTGGCAGGATGTATCGACTCAATTGAATCTATTTGTTGAAAAAAAACTTGCAGTAAAGGATGGAACGCAATTCTATCTCTCAAAACAGGGACAGGTCTATAAGTCACAAATTAAAAATCTTCAGGATTTAGAAAATAATATAGTTAATTACTCTGATTTTATAGAGAATCATAACATAGAAAAAATACCGGATTGCTTTGTAAGGGATTTTTTAACTTGGGAAAAGAACAAACTAAGCCACCTAACATCAATTGATGTGTTTCCTTTTATATCAAAGAATATCAAGGGATCAAAAATTGAACATCTGGGCATATTTTCTCGGGTATCAAAGGATATCCAAAACATATTGCCCGAACTTGATAGTAATATTATCATTAGAATTATCTACCCATTGGAAGAGATTGAAAAATTTGAAGATGGTGTCACTAAAGAAAAATACAATATTAGATTTATAGAAAGAAAAGAAATGTACTGCGTAATGCAAGTGTGTGATAAAATTTACTCATGGGTAGGATTTGAAGATCAAAAAAATGAATTTGATTATCTTGATATTATTGAAGGGGATGACAAGAGATTTGTTGAATGGACACGATCAAACTTTGAGTATCTATGGTCTAATGCTCAAAAAATATAAGGGATATAATGGATCTTCTAGAAAAATTATCTAAAGCTTTTGACCTAACGGAAAAGAATTTTGATTACATAACTATTGAAAGAGCCATCTTTTTATCATATTACTGCGACCTTAGGGATTGTAAATTCTGTTATATGTCAACTATCAAGTCGAGTCCTAAAAAGGGATTGAGAAGTCTTGAATCTCTTTATGCTGAAGCTCTATTAGTAAAAATGGCAGGATGGAAAGTAGAGTTTCTTTCCTCGGGATATGGTGCCTTTGATACCAATAAAATTGTTGAAGTTGCAAAAGGAGTGGCTACAATAACTGGGGAACCAGTATGGTTAAACACAGGAGTAATTGGAAAGGATGAAATGGCATTTTTTGGAAACGAGCTGAGAGGGATTACAGCGTCCATCGAAACTTTTACTGAGGAATTATTCAAAAAATTATGTCCTTCAAAAAATTGGGATAACATGCTAGATTTTTTGGATGTTGCAAGTAGCTTAGGGTATAAAAAAGGACTAACTATTATTCTAGGAGTTGGAGAGAAAAGAGAAGACCTTTACAATCTGTTTGAAATAATAAAGAATTATAAAATCGATAGAGTTACTTTCTACTCATTAAATCCCCATAAAGGGACCATCTTTGAGAATTCAGTTCCACCTTCTTCTTTATACTATCTTGACATTGTATCTGAGACACGGATAATGTTCCCAAAGCTTGAAATTGTCACTGGTATCTGGTCAGATAGAATTAATCTTGTTGGGCCTTTATTGATGGCAGGTTCAAATGGTATTACCAAGTTCTCTTGGCAGAAATTTTACGGCTCAAGTCTTGGAAAAACTCTAACTTCTGAAATAGAAGAATTTGAAAAATATTCACGGAGAAGATTTGAAGGTAGCATGACAGATTTATCCTTATTACAGAATAGTATAGATTTCCCAATAAATGCTTTGTATGCAAATGAAGATGTTAAAAAAAAGATAGTTGAACAATCTGAACAAATTAAAGATAGAATAAATTCTTATATATCAGAAATTAAAAGGAATGATTAATTATTTTTTGATTTTATTTATGTCCTCTACTATAAGCCAGTCATCCATATTACTGTATTGGCTTTTGTCTATACTAAATGGTGGCAGTTCTTTGCTATCTTCTATTTCAATAAGTACTAAATATCTCTTACCTGTCCACCTAGAAAACTGCGTTTCAGAAAGTTTTAATTTATCCTGGTTTGACTCAATTAGTTTCTTTGATTCGTCAGGCGCCATTTTCTCTGAATTAAACACGCTTTTTACTTTTGCCAATGCTTTGATTAATCCTTCAGCGTTATTGTTAATGAAGTATAATATGTCACCTGGATTTACTTTTCCATATGGCAACTTTCTTCCAGTTGCACCACGGATAATCATAGTCTTATTACCAGACAAGATATTTTCTAATTCCTTAGCCTTTGCATCGAGGTATACTACGTGGTCCATTTTATCACCTACTTAAATGAATCAAAGAATTGTTTCAAATCTTTCTTTTTAGATTCTGGTAAGTTATGCCATCTAATACCTTGGATAGCGCCTTCAAGCCCCTGGAGCATGCTAAAACAAGCTGTGTCATCGATTGCTCTTAGCCGGATAAATGCTTCCTTGCTGCCTAATTCTCTAAGTTTTTCAGGGGTATCAATCCCTACAGATATTAGCTTTTTACTGACAACTTTTCCGATATTAGGCATTTCATCTAACTTCAAGTTAATCCCTCCTTTCTTTCTTTTTCTGCTCCTCAAAATATTTTCTTTCCTCGATTAAGTCTTCTATCAATTTAGCGAAAGTCCAATTAATATTATGCTCCGTTAAAACACAAAACAAAGGTTTTGCAATATTAATGTCAGAAAAATTATAGAGTAAAAATCTTATTTCTTCATCGAGAAAATCAAGAAACATTAAAACTTTGTTTTCTTTATCTTGAAAATTTTCTGCTTCTCCTGACTCAATTATATCTGCAATCATGACATTTTCTTTTCCTGAAGCAGAGATAATGATGAGGTTAATACTAAGTTTGTTTTCAAGAAATAGTTTTATCTTTTGAGTATCCTCTTTTGAATACCCATATGTAACAATATGTTTTTCTTTTTTCATCAAAGAATAGAGAAAGTATTTATTTATAACTTCTTTGTAACGGAGTTTTATTTTTTGAAATAAAGATCTTCTTTCAAAAATGGTATGATTGCAAGCTTCAGCCCTTGAACATAAAGATCCTTTCTCACAACTACTCCACCTGTAAGAAATGCAACTGCTCCGCCTTTTCTCTTTACATCGTAGTCACCTGTAATCTGACCCATCACATCACCAAGCTCAATCCCGTCAAGAACTTCTTCAACTGCGTCTTGCCATAGCTCAAACATGGGAGAGGTTCCAAATCCGACGTATCCTTTAGCGTCCATTATACAAACTGCTCCAAATGCGAACCACTTTGAATAGATATTAGTTGCTCCCCCTTCGATACCAACGAAAAAAGATGCCCCGATATTTGCTTTTTCATTTAACTTTCGTAAAATCTTTGCACGATGCTCCGCACCTTCAAATGTTTCTTCGTCAATGGGTTGGTCAGAAACAGAACTTCCTACTTCAACGCCCTCGACTTCAACATTGCCAAAATAAGAGGAAAAAGCTTCCTTTGCTGCGTCAATTTTTACAGGATTTTTAGAACCGACTAAAACTTTCATTAATAAAAATATAATCAATATACTTATATTATTTACTAAAAGGAATAAAATCTCACGAAACCTTTAAAAACTCGTTCTAATTCATTTGTCTATCTTGTGGAATGTGGATTCAAGCGAAATGCTTGCCGAACCATAAGGAGGGATTTAATTGGGATATTACAAATATATGGAAGAGGCTTGGAAAAAGCCCAAAGAAGGTTATTCTAGAGAACTTTGGAACGAAAGATTAATCCAATGGAGAAAAGAACCAACAACAATAAAGATTGAAAGACCGACAAGAATCGACAGAGCAAGAAAACTAGGATACAAGGCAAAGAAAGGATTTGTTGTTGCTAGAACCAGAGTCTCAAGAGGTGGAAGAAAGAGACCTACAATAAAGGGCGGTAGAAGACCCGCAACAAAAGGTATCTTGAGGTATTCACCTAAGAAGAGTTTAAAGTGGATTGCAGAAGAACGTGTCCAAAGAAAGTTCCCAAATCTTGAAGTCTTAAATTCATACTGGGTCGGTGAAGATGGACAGAGAGTCTTTTATGAAGTAATTTTAGTTGATCCATTTGCACCAGAGATATTTGCAGACCCAAGAATTAACTGGATATGCGAAAGACAGCACAAGAGAAGAGTATTCAGAGGTTTGACATCAGCAGGTAAGAGATCAAGAGGACTTAGACACAAAGGCAAAGGTGCTGAAAAATTAAGACCTTCACTTAAAGCCCGAGGAAACAGAGGTAAGTAAGGTTGAATCCGTTTGATATCGCATGGATACAAATTGAAACATTTTCGCATGCCACTGAAGACATAGAGAAGGTAAAATCTTTACTTTCTAAATTTTTTTCTTTTGATATTTCTTTTAAAGAAAATAAAACTCATGGCCACTTTGGTAATGAGATTACAATTATTAAAGTTGAGCTAGAAAACAATAAAACTATAAAGAATTTCATTAATAAATTCCTAGAATTAGCTGACAAACGGTATCTCCTCGATACTCTTGAAAGGAGAGTTGATGAGGACGGAGTATTGTTTGTTAGAATGAGCAAGGAAAGAGTATATAACGATGATTTCACTATTGATGATTGTGGTGACATTTTAATATCCATGAAATTTGTCACTTATCCAAAAAGTAGAGAAAAGGTTATCGAGAATGGGAAATTATTATTCGGCAATTGACCTAAGGGGTTACCCCTCATCTTATTACTCAAAAGTAGCTCTAATCAAACAAGTAAATGCAGATAATTATAAAAGTGTTCTCGAAAGTTTGCATAAAGATAAATCAGAGCAAAATCTTATTGGAATTGAAATTGACGATGAATCAAAAAATGTCAAAAAAATAATCAGAAAAGCTGAGCTAATTGATGTCATTATTTTCAAAAGTAGAGACACAAAGGAGAATAGAGAAGCGCTTAAAATAAGTGAGATAACTATGGTCTCTAATCCCGATAATCTTGATAGCGTATGTTTTGAACTTGCAAGAGAGAATTATATAGGTTTCGAATTAAATGTTCAGGATTATATCAACAATCAGAGATATCGGCGAGTTAAGACCCTAGAAAATTATCGAGAATTGCTAAAAGCTTACAAGAAATTTGCTTTTCCATTGGTAATTACCTCAGGCGCTAGAGATGTTAATGAAATAAAGACCCCACTTACTCTTGTCTCATTTGGATGCACCGTTGGCATGGACATACGAGAATCAAAGGGGGCAATTACTACAGTCCCTGAAATGTTATTAAATAAAAAAATAAATTAATATTTGATTGTGACAAAATCATTGTTCTTACCATTAAAGGAATAACCCGTTAATATTATTTTGTTATTTGAGTCTCTTGTTATTCCTAGTGCAATGTCATCTTTACCACTTTCATATACTTTTTCCCATATAGTATTTCCACTTGAATCGTATTTAATGGTGTAAATATTCTTGTTTTGATCTTTTGAAATGTAGCCAGTAACAAATATATTATTACTGAAGTCTGTTGTTATGGCCAAAGAATAATCATCCTTTCCACCGTCATAGGATTTAGTCCAGACAACATTGCCGTTTGAATCGAATTTCACGGTAAGGTAATTTACGCTTGTGCCAGAAAAAGTTTCACCTGTTAAGATTATATTGTCATTTGAATCAACAGTTACGTCGTAGGCTTTATCGGTATTACCGCCATTGTAGGATTTTTTCCATAGGATATTCCCATCCTTATCATATTTAACAGCATAAAAATCATAATCTGAACCGCTGTTAAGATAACCTGCTACAATTATATTATCGCTTGAGTCAATAGCTATGTCAAGTGCATAATCTTTATTACCACTGTCAAAGGCTTTCTCCCACAGGACGTTGCCGTTTGAATCATATTTAATTGTAAAGATATTCACGTTGGCGCCACTGTATGTATCGCCTGTAACAATGATATTGTCCTTTGAGTCAATTGCAACTCCTTGCGCATCCTCATTATTGCCACTGTTATAGGTTTTAGCCCATAATGCATTGCCAGATGGATCATATTTTATTGTGTAGAAGTCGTTGTTTGCTCCATTATGGGTGAATCCAGTAACGAGTATATTGTTTTTGGAGTCTGCTGCAATCCCTAAGGAATAATCATCTTTTCCACCGTCATATGATTTAGCCCAGATAACATTGCCAGAAGAATCATACTTTATGGTATAAAAGTCATTGTTCTTGCCGTTTGAAATGTATCCAGTAACTAAGATATTGTTAACGGAATCAGATGCAGACGCAAGAGAAAAGTCGTCATTTCCGCTATCATATACTTTCGTCCAAGTATCTTTTTCATTGGAAGTGCATCCGCTAAAAACTGAAATAAATAAGAAACTAATTAATACCCATAAAACAATCTTGTTCATAAAATGCCCCCATATAATTTAATGGAACTATTCAATTAGTATATAAAGATATTTAGATATGGATTTCTCAAAAATAAGATTTGACATAATTAAATGCTGCCCTTGGATGTAATAATGAATATAAGAAAATCTCTGGACTTTTTCTTTTGAATAAACCTGCGGCCCTAGTACACCCATAAAAACATGGAGTTTTCATATAGCAATTTTGTACTTTTGAGTAATCTAACTTGGAAAGTGCCTCTTTAATCCTAACGTTTTTTAGATTTAAAGATGGCTTAAATTCAAGACATTGAGAAACCATTCCAGCCTGATTAATCAAGATTGAATTCTTCATCGCATCACATGGGACACAATAATCTCCTTCAAGATATTTTATTGCCTCGTCATATAATAATTTATTAAAAATCAGACCATCTTCTTCAGCTAATTTACTTAATACTTTGAAAGAATCGATTATTTTTTCAGGCTCCTTATCATAGGCTAGATCATCATCTAAAGCACTAGAATGACATAAAGAATAGTTGTAAGGAAATGCTTGATAATCAAAACCTTTCTGTTTTGCAAATAAATATAGATCTTTTGCTTCGCCATAATTAATTTTACTTATAGTCGAGGTAATATTCCAAGAGCCTTTTCTAGATTTTATATGGCTTATTCTTTCAATGTTGCCCAAAACTATTTTTAGACCGTCAACTCCTCTTATTTTAAAATATTTATTTTGATCCAAGGTATCAAGACTAATACCAACGTTACATTTCAATTTTGCCAATCTTTGTGAAATATCTTCCTTTAATAAAAGTCCATTTGTAATAATAGAGGGATTTAGTTTTAGCTCTAGCATCACCTCAACTATTTGCACTATGTCCGTTCTCAATAGGGGTTCACCGCCCTGCAAAAATACATGTTTAATTCCGTAGGACTTTAAATCTTTGAAAATAGTTTTAATTTCCTCAAAAGTTAACTCTTCACTAATCTTAGATGGCGTCTTCCATATACCGCACATAGTGCATATAGAGTTGCATCTTCTTGTAACATTAAAAACAACTAAAACGGGGCGCCTAAGAATGATGCTCTTAATCATTGGGTATATTTTGTTTTTGAAAGTAATAAATCTTTCTCAAATTATGGCAATATTTTTTTACTTAATTTTTAGATTTCATCTTCTTCAATTCCCTTTGGTGAAACTTTTTTAATATAATGACTAACTAATACTATATTTTTCATATTCAGGTAAATGTTTCATATCTTCATAAAGCCAGACCATTCTATCAACAAACCATAACTTAGCTAAATATTGTAAAACTCCTCCAAATAAAATCGGCCATATGTCAAGCTTGTAAGTCCCCCATATAACAAATATAAATCCAATTCCTGAGATGATGCTTAAGATATTTGGTAATTTTCTATGGTAATCTGGCACCGGTATATTGTCACGATTAAGCCATATCCGCTCTCCAAATACTCCTTTAGATGCCCAATTATTTGTTGATTTAGGTGATTTGAATATTCTAGGATTTATGTACATCCAAATCAAACTTAAAATAATAAGAATAATTGAATACTGACCAAACCATACCCTGCTCCATAATGCTATAACAAGTATCGGAGTTACTGTATTTCTTGTTAAAACACTCCAAGGATTAGAATGTCTCTTCCAGATTTCATCGTCCATCTTAAAAATTTTACTAATTTTTCTTTCTATCGTCAAATTATCACCTTAAAATATATTAATATAATTAGGAATTCTAAGGTTATAGTTAGCGTAGTTCTTGGTTAATATTAATGAAATAAATGGATCTTAAGAAAAATAAAATATAATAGTCTTTATTTCTTCTTTTTGAATACATCGGAAAGAATATCTTTAACAGTCTTCTTTGGTAGAGGGGTTTTTGTAGTTGATTGTGGTGTAACTGTTTCTGTCTTAATTGTAGACGGTTCTTTCTTTACAATTGTTTCTTCGCCCTTTCCAGCTTTGTAAACTGTCTTGCCTTTTTCCACTACGTCTACATTCCATTGAGTATTTTTTGAAACTTCCTTTTGGGCCATAGTCTCTGCTACACCTCTTATTTTAGAATCAGACCAATCAGGATGCTGCTCTTTTAGCTCTACAACATATTTCTCAGTAAATTGTTTTCTTAAATCCATTATAATTTTATTTCTTTCAGCCATTGATATGCTTGCTTTTTCGGCCATTTTCTAACCTCCTTCAACTATATATTAGGATTACATTGTTTATATTTATTACTAACTAAGAATATTCGCTGAACTAGAAGAATCCTCTTCTGTGCCTATGGCGGTGTTGATGTCCGTTAGTCTTTCTTACAAAAATATCCTTGGCAATACTTTTCTCTAGTGCTATTTGAGTTTCATCAATCTGCACTACAAAAGTTGGAAATGTTTGAAGAATCCTAATTTTTGCACCAGGGCTTAATCCTAGTGTCGAAAGTCTTTGAAGTCTTGGATGGCTCTTAGTGACAAGATACATTATTTTTCCTTCACTCCCTGCTTCCATATCGTCAAGTGAAATAATAACTGGCTCTAGTACTTTTGAAACGTCCTTACAGCAGTTGCCCTCAGGGATCTCAAGGCCATGTGGGCAAACACTTGGATGACCTAAAAGTGTGCATATAGAGTCCTCTAATCCTTCAGTGATTGTGTGTTCTAACCTACATGCAGGCTCCTCGATCTCATCTATAGTCATCTGCAATATATCTTTAAGTAATCTTTCAGTGAGTCTATGTCTTCGAATAATTTTCTTACCGATTTCTTCTCCTTTCTTTTGGAACTTAATTTTATTGTCTTCTATATCAATATAACCTTCTTTTTCAAGATTTTTCAGAACTTCTTCTGGTGACAAATCTTTTGAAATTTGAGAAAAGTTACATCTAGAATTAATACCTCTGATAAAAGTATCGACAAATTCATCATTTTGTTCTTTGAGTGTCCAGATATACTCCAATGATTCTTCTATAATTTCTTCTAACATATAATCCCTCTAAAACATAATTCCAGTGTATTTTAAGAATAAATTTGTTATTCCTCCAATCATTATAGAATAGAGTAATACAAAGACAAATATCATTAAAGCTATTTTTAATCCTCTTTCTTTGATTATAACAAATAAATTCGCAATGCATGGAACGAACAATGTGATTACAATCAAACTTACAACAGTCTGAACTTTTGACATTAATCCTAAATCCTGCAACTGGAATAATCCTGCGGCTCCGTAGTCCCTCCTAAAGAATCCCATCAAAAATGCTCTGGCTGCTTCTCTTGGCAGGTCAAGGACCCCCACCACAAATGGAGAGAATATATCCTCTATTATTACTAATATCTTGAATTCGTTAAAGAAAAATAGGAATAGAGTGCCTAATATGAATATAGGTATTACTTCCTTAACATACCATTCTAATCTCATAGCAGTCTTATAAAGAATATTAGATATTTTTGGAATTCTAAGCGGAGGTAACTCCATTATAAAATCTGAAGAATGTCCTTTGATAATTCTGGAAGAGAATATGCCGACGACAATTAGTTGAATCAAAACTACGGAAAATATAAACAGCAAAGCCTTAAATGAAAGTGCCGAAGCCATTGCGAAAACAACTGCAATTTGGGCAGAGCATGGGACGCCTAGGGCTAAGAGCAGTGTAGCTATTATCCTCTCTTTTTTTGTGTCAAGGGTCCTAACAGTGATTGTGGCCATTGTTACACACCCACAACCTAAAATTAGTGGAAGAATTGCCTTTCCGTTTAATCCTAAGACTTTTAATGGTTTATTTCCCATAACGGCAAGTCTAGGGAAATAACCTGAGTCCTCCAAAAGTCCAAAAGCTATGAAAAAAGTAAGTACAATCGGGAATATAATAGCAATAGCGTATGTTAACGCCATTGTTATTATACCAAATTCACCAACAAACATTCTAGAAACAAAATCATTGTGAATGAAATTTTCAAAGATTATTATTAAGGCAGGATTTAATAACTCTCCAAATAACTTCTCTTCAAGAAATTCAACCATTACTTGAGCGCCCAAAAATCCGACAAATTCGTAAAGTAGTAAAACTATTCCTAAAAATATAGGAATGCCGGTAATAGGATTTAAAGTTAAATTACTTAATTTTTCAGATAATTGGGTCTTGGCTACCTTATCCTCTTTTCTGACTTTCTTTAGTATAGTGAGGATTTCTTCTCGCCTCTTTTCTCGGATATAATAAAAAAGAGGCACAGATATTCGTTCTTTTTCCTTCCTTATTATCTCATTTACCTCTCTAAGTTTCTCTTTGTCATCAATTATCCGGACTGGAAAAGATTCATCTGAAAGGGCCATTACGGCCTTCCCTCTTGTTCCTAATATAGCCGCTAATTTTTCAACTGTATTTTCTAACTTACCATAATCAATTCTGAGATGGGATAATGAGGAATTTAGTATGGATTTCTTCATCTTTGAAATTCCTTTGCCCTCAACTGCTACTGTTTCAACAACAGGGACTCCTAGTATTTTGGAGAGTTTTTCAATGTCAATGACCAGGCCTTTTCTTCTTGCCTCGTCGGCCATGTTTAATACAAGAGTAAATGGTAACTCTAGTTCTGAAAGCTCAGAAGAAATCATCAATGCTCTTTGGAGATTTTTTTCGTCTCCAACTTGAATTACATAATCAATCTCACCAGAAATCAGTACATCCCTTGTTACCTCTTCGTCTTCAGACATAGGAATTAAACTATTAGACCCTGGAGTGTCAATAATATCAACTTTTGTTATGCCTAATAGCCCTTTCCCTCTTGATAACTCAACAGTTGTTCCCGGATAATTAGATACGGTTACATACTTACCAGTAAGATGAGAAAAAATAACACTTTTACCAACATTCGGGTTTCCAACTAGGGCTATTTTCTTTTCCATCCATTATCGCCTCTTGCATTCACTACAATTCTTTTCAGGAAAGCATTTTGGAATCTCTTTTCCGCATGGGCATTTATCCGGTCCCTCTAAAAGTCTGCATATTGCATCTGTGATTTCATCTGAAATACAATGCTCCATTTTACATGCATCCTCATGTACTTTCTCAGGATTTATACAGAGATAATCATTCAAAAATACCTCTAAGATTCTATGCTTTCTTTTGATCTTTGTAGCTATCTCTAATCCTTTATCTGTTAGCCTTACACCACGGTATGGCTCATAGATAATTAACTCATTTTTGCTCATCCTTTGAATGACTTCAGTTACGCTTGATGGGGAAACATTCAGAGCTAGGGCCAGATCATTAGTTTTCGCCACATCCTTCTCAATTACTATATCCAGTATAGCTTCCAAATATTCTTCTATATCTTGAGTCGGCATCTTATCAATAAAATATTTAGGTCCGCCTTAATTTATAAATGTTTCGGTGCACCTAAAAAATAATAAATGAAAGAATTATTTGCCTCTTAATGAAACATAGTTATCTTTTGAGTCGATATTATCCCTCAGTATAGAATACGCAAAAGTATCTGGTTTGACAACTATCACTCTTAGTATATCTTCAGGAGTATCAAGGTCATAGAACAAAGTATCTGAGTTTAAGATTTTAAAAAGGATGTCATTCTTTTGGAATTCTTTTACATGTTTTTCAAAGCTTTTATCACCAAACTGTATTTTGAACTTTTTATCTAAAGGTAACAAAAGAGCTGATGTACCATCTCTAGAGGAGGGAGATATTGCAGCTGATCCCTCTTTTGAGATTGAAATAAGACTCTTAATATCGGCTTCATTGACAAAGGGCAAATCAAGAGGTAAAATTAGGACTTCTTTAGCTTTGTCTTTCAAATAAGCTATTCCTTTTTCAAGTGCCCGATTAAGATCTGGTTCGTCCTCAAAAATGAAGTTAACTTCTAATCCATCAGGTAAAATGTCAATGTTCTCTTTTTTTGTTAGGAGGTATATATCTATCTCAGGGAATTTTTGAAGAAGTAAAATCATGTCTCTTAGGAGAGCTATAACAAGATCTTTTTTATTATCGCCTAATATATCATATAATCTCGATTTAGAATTGTTAAGATATTTCAAAGGTAGTAATACCGGCAAGGTCATTTATTTTCCATCCTTTTTAGAACAAAATTACATAGTCTTTTTCTGTCTTTTCGAGTTTTCATCATTGTATTTGTTGAGAATACTTCTATTCCCAGCTCACCTTTTATCTTATCCGCTAAATCAACTTCAAGCGAATCAATTATAAAGATATCCAATAAGTCTTGGTAGTATTTTGCAATGCCGAAAGAATTAATCTCGAAATCAGAGGATTCCATAAGTTCAACTAAAGGACCTTTAACTGCTTTGCCTTGTATAAGCGGGGATATACCAATGACTTTCTTCTCTGACAATATTTTTCTGATTCCTTTTAGAGATAGTATTGTACCTATGCTGACTAAAGGGTTTGAAGGTGGTAAAATTACCCACTTAGAACTTTCAAGTGCTTCAAAGACTCTGTCTGATGGTTTGGCCTTTTCTTTTCCTGAATAAATAATTTTTTTTATTCTGCCTTCTGGTCTTTTAATATAATACTCTTCAAAATGAATTGTTTTATTGTCCAACTCAATATATGTCTGGAAAAAATCATCTGTCATTGGAATTAAAGGTATATCGACACCAAATCTTTTGCAAAGAGCAGATGTAACTTCCGTTAAAGTAATTCCAGACTTAAGAAGTTCAGTTCTTTTTACATGAACTGCTAAGTCCTTATCACCTATCATGATCCAATCTTCATATCCAAGGGATTTCAAGTATTTCTGACAGTAGAAAGTGTCATTTTTAATACCCCACCCTTTTTTCCGATCAATCACCCCAGATAGAGTGTACATTAATGTATCTACATCGGGAGAAACGTGAAGCCCATAAATTTCAATGTCATCACCAGTGTTTGCAATTACTGAAAAATCCTTCGTTAATAAAGAAAGGCCATCCACAAATTTAGCCCCCCCACCCCCACCAGAAAGTACTGTTATCATGTTACCAACGATTAAAGTGGATTAACTTATCAATATTTCTTCGTTTAGGTTTTTCAGGATCTTCATCTGGCACGCCTACTATCAATATTTCTTGAGGAAATATATTCTCAGGAATTTCAAGAACAGATCTAACCTCATCAGGGCAGAATAAAGGTGCACATAACCATAGAACTCCATAACCAAGCTCAGTTGCTTTTAGAAGTATATTCTCTGAAGCTAGTGCTACACTCTGAATACCCATAATAAATTCTGCATTATTTCTTGAATCGCCGTACTTCTCAACTTTTGAAGTATCAAAACAAGGAATTATTATAAAAGGCGCATTGTTAATTCTTTCCTTGGATAATTTAACTCTAGCCTCTATTTCAGAGTTGGGTTTGCCATCTTTCTTTAGATTTTTAATCCACGTTTCTGCCATTTTTGAAGAAAGTATTTCTTTTGTTTCTTTTTCATCGATTAATATAAATTCCCAAGGTTGGAAATTGTGAGCTGAAGGCGCTTGTATGGCTGCTTCAATTAGGGATAATACTTTTTCTCTTTCTATTTTAGTATCCTTGAATTTCCGTATAGTTTTTCTTTCTTTGAATACATCTAAGCCCATAATCTCCCTTGTCTATTTGAAATATTTTCTTACTTCTTCAGCTACAACTCCCCCTAGGGCAATTAAAGCGATTAGATTCGGAATGGCCATAAGCCCATTAAACATGTCAGAAATGTTCCATACTATGTCAACATAGGTTATTGAGCCGAAAAAGACAGTGAACAAAAAGACCAGTTTGTATAGATATTTTTTATTCACTCCAAAAAGATACTCAAAACATTTTTCACCATAATATGACCATCCAAGTATAGTGGAATATCCAAATAAAGCTGAACATAACACTATAACTAACGATCCTGCTAAGCCAAGAGTTTGTGAAAATGCTGCGCTTGTGAGTGCTGATGAAGTTAAGTTCCCTCCCCATATATCAAGATTACTTTCAAGAATTACAAATCCAGTCATAGAACATATTACGATAGTGTCAATGAAAACTTCAACTATAGCAAGAGTCCCCTGTTTAACTGGATGTGGTGTTTTTGCAGCAGAATGAGCTATAGGTGCACTGCCAAGCCCAGCTTCATTTGAGAATACGCCTCTGGCAATACCAAATCTAATTGCTCTAGAAACTGCAAATCCTGTTAATCCTCCTGTAAAAGCAGTAGGAGAAAAAGCATAACCAACGACAGATGCAAATGCATAAGGTATTCTGTCTGCATGTATTACAATTATTATTAAAGCCGCTATCAAATATAATAAACTCATGAATGGAACTAAGAAAGAGGTAACTTCACCTATTCTTTTTATTCCTCCAAATATTACAAGCCCCGTGATTACGACAAGAACCGCTCCCAAAATAGTTGATGTGAAAAATACTTCCCCAAAAATTGGAAGTGTTAAAGAATTCCCACCGCCAATGTTAGATATGATTGCCAAGACGACTGAGTTTGCTTGCGCCATACTGCCAATTCCAAAGGAAGCTATTACACCAAAGAGCGAGAATAAAATTGCTAAGAACTTTGCATTTATATTATATTTTTCTTTGAATCCCGTTTCTATATAATACATTGGGCCACCAGATATTTCTCCCTTATCGTTTACTTCTCTATATCTAACTCCAAGTACTACTTCTGAGAACTTTGTGGCCATTCCAACTATGGATGTTACCCACATCCAGAAAAGAGCTCCAGGTCCCCCTAAAACTATGGCTGTTGCTACACCTGCAATATTTCCTGTGCCAACAGTTGCGGAAAGTGCAGTTGTAAGGGCTTGAAATGAAGGAATATCCCCTTTATGTTCTTCTTTCTTAAATGCACTTTCAAAAAGATTCTTAATCGATAAAATAAGTCTTCTAAATTGGATTCCCTTTAGTATTATGGTTAGGTATAAACCAGTACCAACAAGGAAGACCAACATAAATGGGCCCCAGATAAAAGAGTCCAAGGCGCCAAAAAATCCTGAAATAAGTTCATAAATGCCCATGCTAATCAAAAAAACTAAAAAACTCTGATTTAAATATTTATCCAAAAATAGTGGGCCCACTGAGATTCGAACTCAGGACCTCCGCCGTGTAAAGGCGACGTCATGACCAACTAGACCATGGGCCCCCTAATTAATCGTATTTTATTTAATTTATAAACCTTATGATTTTTTTCCAGACATCGAATCAATATCTATTCGGATGATAGAAATGCGGTTTATTTCATCTAAGGAATAATCAAAATTTCCTTTTGCATAATGTGACATAATAATATCAAGAGCCTCTTTTTTTTCTTCATTATTTTCAATTAAAAACGCTTTTCCAAATCCTATAACGCTTTCATATTTCATTGAATATCCGCATGCCTTATCAGATATAAGAAGTTCATGATTTGTGTCAACTTCAAATGCGACATTATTATTTTTCTTTAACATATCTATTTTCATCCCCTTCTTTGATGAGTGGATATAAATATGATTGTCTTTATAGCCAAAATTTAATGGAACTATATAAGGAAAATTATTATTGCAAAGTGCTAATCTAAGCACTTTAGATTTACATAATATTTCTTCTATTATTCTTAAATCTGAAATCTCTCTATCTTTCCTATTCATGTTATTATTTTCTTATCGGACTATTTATTATTTATTGAATATAGTTAGATTACACATTGTGTAATCTGCTAAAAATTTCGCCTAGCTTTAAATCATGATTTTTCTAATATTGACATGAAGCTAGACAATGAAAAGGCAAAAACAATAGTGATGCGGGTAGTTGAGTACAAACTACCTACAAAACTAG
>Ga0067045_1005621_pt1 | contig 16378 bp, 12 predicted proteins | sample TerdegcTABiofilm_FD_59184 | JGI IMG/M metagenome (GOLD analysis project Ga0067045, IMG submission 59184) | Combined Assembly of (Gp0054472, Gp0054536) Wastewater bioreactor microbial communities from Singapore -Terephthalate degrading...
GTATCTGAGTCCGGAGGCGATCCGCAACAGCCTGCCCGATGTGCTGCTTGGCCATGTCCGCATCAACGGAGGCCGGAACTCGATCACGGTGTCCGGATCCGCCGCCATCATCGAGAAAGTGCGGGAGGATGTGGCGAAGCTCGACAAGCCCATTCCCATGATCGAGGTGTGCGCAACTGCGGTGGACTTCGACGACTCCGAGGATCTCAACGCCGTGATTCGAGGCAGACTGGCATGGCAGGGCGGGCTGGCGGCAGCCGGTACGGATCTCGGCGACATCACCTACTCCTCGATGGGGCCGGACGCTCCCGATCTGCAGGTCCTGCTGTCCGCCCTGATCGCCAGAGGACGCGCCCGGGTCCGTTCGGAAATGCGCAGCGTGGTTCTGAACGGCGAGACCGCGCGCCTGTTCGTAGGGCGCGAACAACGCATCGCCGCTCAGTTCTACGACTTCTGGAGTGAGGATCTGACGACGCGCATCATGACCCTGAGCGTCGGGACGTCGCTCGAAGTCACGCCGTGGACAGCCGGCAAGGGATCGGTCACGGCGGCTGTCAGAGCCGAAGTCAGCACCATCGCCTCGCGTGAGCGGGGAACGGGCAATCCGACCGTCGCCCAGCGTATGACGGATACGACGATTCGCCTCAGCGACGGCGAGACGCTCTACATCGGCGGGCTGGATGTGGATCAGCAGGGCGGAGTGGACCGGTCGGTCTTGCTGGGGGGCATCAGGATCCCCAGGACGCGCGGCGCGTCGGCCTCACGATTTGGCGTTTTCGTCACCATGCGCACGCTGCCGGGATCAACGACGGCTCGTGACGGTGCATCGGCTCACCACAAGGGATGAACAGGCATATGAGTTACCGACGGTACACGAGATGGAATGGCGAGAAGCATGCCGGAGTCCGGGGGGCTGCTTGCGGCCTGCTCCTGCTTCTTCTTTGCGCGGGCCGGCTCGACGCCCAGACCAGCGCCTACTGCAACATCACGTCGATCGAGAGCCAGCAGCTCAGCAATGGCGTCCAGATCACGGTGAAGGCCGATGGCGTGGTGGATTGGGAGCCTGAAGGCGGCGACTGGAGCGTGTTCTATGGGGGCGAATCGAACCGGCTCACCATGCGATTCACCAACGCCAAGTCGCAGATCGGGCGAACGTTCATTGATGTCAGCAAGTACCCGGTGAGCTACCTCCAGCTTTCCGTGCCGCAGGACGCCGTTGAGGGCGTTGGGCTGAAGATGCTCATCGGGCTCTACGAGCCCTCCAGCGTCAACGTAAACCGCAGCACCGACCGCCAGTCGGTGGTGATCACGGTCAACTCCAAGCGGACGATCGCGGCACGCGCTGCGGCGAACGGATCGAACGGCTCCAACGGCGGCTCGGCGCGCCAGGACGTCGAGGTCCGCGACGGCAAGGTGTATGTCCATGCACTTCGTGCGCGGCTCCTGCCCCTGTTGGCGCGTCTCGCCGAGCTGACGGGCGCCAACCTCGCAGCCGATGACTCGGTCAAGGACCGCGAAGTCTCGATGACCCTGGAAGGGCTGTCGCTGGATGAGGCGCTCACGGCCATCACCAGCGCCTATGGATTGGCCTACGTCCAGAGCAACGGCGTGACCATGATCTGCGACGGTACGCCGAACGACCTGGCGACCTATCGGCTGTCGGGCACTGAGTCGTTTCGCATGAAGTACATCAAGGCCCAGACAGCGTCGGGCCTCCTCCCCACGTTCCTCTACAGCTTCTTGCATGTCAACGAGGCTCAGAACGCGGTGGTGGTGACCGCGCCGGTCCAGATGCTCGACAAGATCAGATCCGACTTCACCAAGGTAGACATCGCGCCGCCTCAGATCATGATCGAGGCGCTGGCGGTGGAGGTCGCCTCGACCGACGATCTGAATGCCGCCCTGAGGACGAGCTACGAACACGACCACATAACCCTGGAGACGGACTCGGCGACGGGCGACATAAGCTATCGCACCGTCGGCGAACTGCCCCATGAGTTCTTCGCCCATCTGAAGGCGCTGGTGGAGGCGGGGAGGGCGCGCGTGCGCTCGAACCCGCGCATGGCGGCGGTCAACGGCCAGCAGGCCGATCTGTTCATCGGTCAGACCAAGTTCATCAAGGTGTCGGTCAACACGTCCGCGGGCAAGCAGGAGTACATCCAGGGGGTGGATGTGGGCGTCAAGCTGCAGGTTCGGCCCTGGACGGGCGGCAACGGCGAGATCACGGTGGGCATTCAGCCGGAAGTGAGCAACATCAGCGAGCAGGAGCGGGAGACGGGTCTGCCCGTCATCTCGACGCGCAGGGCCGAGACCACCGTGCGCGTCAAGGATGGCGAAACGGTCATGATCGGCGGTCTCACGCAGCGACAGGATTACCGTACACGCACGAAGGTGCCCATCCTGGGCGACATACCCATTCTTGGCGCCCTGTTCCAGAGCGCCAAGACCAGCAGCGTCAACTCGGAGCTCGTGATATTCGTCACGCCCCACATCCTGACGGACCGTGGTCGGCTGCAGGATGACGCCAAGGAACAGGCCATCAGGGATCGGCTGAAGTGAACGCCGGGATGGGCGCTCAGGCGCGACGCGGCGACGTATAGCCCGTCAGGTGGTGTGAGGAACACACCAACGGATCATACCGAAAGGCGGTTATGCTCTATGAAGCAACCTCGGCAGGAAGACGTGGCGGAGCGAGGCCGCTCGGCGGCCTTCACGCTGATCGAGTTGCTGGTGGTGATCGCCATCATCGCCATTCTAGCGGCAATCCTGTTCCCCGTTTTCGCGCAGGCGCGCGAGCGGGCACGACAGACTGCGTGCGTGTCGAACTCGCGCCAGCTTGCCCTGGCGAACTACATGTACGCACAGGACTGGAACGACACGTATCTGCCGTCCACCAACTACGCGACTCCGACGTCGGAGCCCACGCGGATCTGGCCGGCGATGATCCAGCCGTACGTCAAGAACACGGGAGTGTTCCTCTGTCCGAGCGCGACGGGCGGCGGCTTTGCGGCCGACTGGTCGCTTCGCGGCATTGCGCCGATCGGCTACAACACGCGCGCTGGCTATGATCCTGGCGGTCTTGAGGCGCCGACCAGCGTGGCCGCCATGGCCGTCGTGGACGAACCGGCGCGCACGGTGCTCATGGCAGACACCGCCTGCGGCCCCAATAGCCTCAAGTATCGGGGCTATGTCTTCGATCCTATGAATGGCATCGAGAATGCGACGGACGTCCGACTTTCGACGCCGCTCGTAGCCGACAGGGATCTCGTGGCGGGAAGCCCGCTGACGCCCGGACAGCTCAAGCCGGTCTACTGCCGGCACTTTGCCGACGGCAACAACCGGGGCATGGCCAGCTTGATCTTCGCCGACGGGCATGCCAAGTCGTACTCAGCCGCCTCTATCCTGGCTCAGGACCGCGGAGCGAACCTGATCTGGCGGTTTCGATAGGGTTCGTCTTCCGTCCATGGCCCGCCTGAAGCTGTCGTTTACCCCGGAAGGTGTGGAGCTTGCCTATCGGCATGGCATCTTTCCCATGGGCGACGATGAGTCGCCGGTCATCTCCTGGTATCGGCCCGATCCTCGCACGATCATTCCGCTGCACCGGTTTCATGTCTCTCGCAGTCTGGCAAAGACGATCCGGCGCGGCGTGTTCGAGGTTCGGATCAACACGGACTTCGAGGGTGTCATGCGGGGGTGCGCCGATCGCGAAGAGGGCACCTGGATCACCGAGGAGTTCATCGAGGTCTACGGCGAGCTGCATCGGCGCGGAAAAGCGCACAGCGTGGAAGCATGGCGCGATGGCCGGCTGGTCGGCGGCACCTACGGCGTCGCGCTGGGAGCCGCCTTCATGGCCGAGAGTATGTTCCATCGCGAGACCGATGCATCGAAGGTTGCGCTGGCGGCGCTCGTCGAACGACTGCGCGAACGGGGGTATTTCCTGCTGGACGTTCAGTACATGACCGCCCATCTGGCGAGCCTCGGTGCGACCTACATCCCCGGCACGCTGTACTATGCACTCCTGCAGGACGCCCTGAAGCGCGATTGCCAGTTCGCCTGATCGGCGCGTAAACCGCGACGAGCGCGGCCCGACCGAACGACCCGGGCCTTCGTTGCGGAGCGCAAGCTATGCAGCACGATGAAGCGCGCGCGTTACGGCTCCGGAGAGCGCCTCGAGGCCGTCGCGGATGGCCGCCTCGGTGATGCACAGCGGCGGAGCGATCTTGACGCACGCTCCGCCGACACCGACAGGCGCAAACAGCAAGAGCCCTGCGCGGTAGCACTCTTCGACAATGGCATGCGCAAGGTCGGGGTCCGGGTCCTTTGTGCCCGCCCGGACAATCTGCATGCCGGCAACCAACCCCTTGCCGTGAACGCAGCCCAGCCGATCAGGAGCGAGCGTCTGTATCTCCATCAATCCCGGCAGCAGCACCTCGCCCATGCGCCGCGCGTTCTCCACCAATCCTTCGCCGAGGATCGCCTCGATGCTCGCCAGAGCCGCGCGCACGCAGATGGGGTTGCCCGAGTGGGTGCTGGTCATGCTCCCGGGCGGATAGAGGTCCATGATGTCGGATCTGCCCAGCACAGCCGATAGGGGAAGAGAGCTCGAGATGCCCTTGCCGCATGCGATCAGGTCCGGCACGATGCCGTAGTGTTCGAAGCCCCAGAAGGTGCCGCATCGGCCGAACCCGGCCTGGACTTCGTCGAAAATGAGCACCGCGCCATGAGCGTCGCACCATCGGCGGAGCTCCCTTGCGTACGAGACGGGCAGGAAATCCGGTCCCGCGCCCTGATAGGTCTCCACCATGACGCCTGCGATGGTCTGCGGATCTATTGCTTGCTCTTCCAGCGCCCGCACAAAGCCGTCGAAGCTTGTGTCCGTCACCCGGTAACCGTCGGGGAACGGTATCCGGTGGATGTCGGGATCGAGATTCACGATCCAGCTATGGCCGTCGCCGAGGGGACCCATCTGCTGCGCCCCCATGGTCCGGCCGTGGAACCCCTGCAAGAATGAGATGATGCCGATCTTGCCGTCGCCGCCCGTTGTGCGTCCCCACGTTCGGGCGAGCTTCAGGCAGCACTCGGTGGCTTCGGAGCCCGTTGTCAGGAGAAAGCACTTGTCTATGCCATCCGGCGCCAGCTCCACCAGACGCTCTGCGAGCAGCGCCCGTTCTTCGCTGGGGAAGCAGTAGTTATGCAGGAGGGGACGGTCGCACTGAGCCTTGACAGCCTCCCGGATGGCCGGATGACCGTGGCCGGCGTTCGTCACAAGGACGCCGGACGACCAGTCGAGCCACATGTTGCCGAATGGATCGTAGACCTGCACGCCTTCTGCGCGATGCCAGATGATGGGGGGCTGGCCCGACATGGATCGGGGCTCGCAGCGGCGCAGCCGCTCGAGAACGGCCAGCGAGTCCGGATGCGGTATGGGAGTGACGATTCGCCGGAACGGCGTGTTCACCGTAGGTACGTCAGCCGGCGTCATGTCGAACGGCTTGCCCATGCGAGAGGTCCTTTCNCGAAAAGGTCCGGCGGATCGGACAGATCCTTCAGATCGGCCTGTCGTATATACGCTCGATGACGGCGTCAGGCCCTTCCGCCGAACGATAGGGGTCCAGGATGGCTATGCCGTCCTTGCCGAAGCTGGCCGACACGGCGGGCGCGCGACCTGCCTGCTGATGGGCGAAGTTTCGGTCGCGCACGATCCGTGCCGCCTCGACAATGGCTACCGTGATGCGCGCCTCTTCGGGCGTCGGATACGTGCCGGCGAGATCGTCGAGCCCGGCGCCAAGGAACTTCACTCTGCATGCCGCGAGCACGCCGGCATGAATGCTGTCGGTTCCATAGCCCACATACGAGGCCGGCCCGCCCGTCGGATCGGGAACATCGCGGGTGAAGTGGTTGTTGGCGGTGCGCGACCCTCCGCCTGCGTTCCACCATCGGAAGCCACGGTATTGCTGGTCGCTCTCCACCTTGCCGTCGGTCCCGACGATCTCGTGCCCCTGGTTCACCGGCCCTTCGAAGTCCGGCGGCGTGATCCAGTTATTCATGAACGTGATGCTCATGCCGTTGTCCCAATCCACTCGGACCTGCACCGCATCGAATGCGCGAATGCCGTCGCGCATGAGCCGCCTTTTCTGGCCGACCGCCGTCAGACCCACGGGCTTGGCGCCGTAGTAATGATGGAAGAGATCGGTCCAGTGGGGCCCGACGTAGCTGAAAGGATCGCTCCGCTCGGCCCACTTGAACGTGGTGGTCGAGACTTCGAGCGGCTCCTCAAGCATCGCCATGCCATACAGGGGCTCGCCGATGCGCTTCCGGATGTCGTTGCGAATGCGCATGTGATCGGGATCGTAGCGTTTATGCATGTCCACACAGACCACGCGTCCCGAGGCCCGCGACATGCCGATGATCTCGTCGGCCTCCGCGACGGTGAGACACATGGGCTTTTCCACGATGACATGACACCCGCCGCGCAAGGCTGCCAGCACCGGCCCGGTGTGCAGATGATCCGGAGTGGCTACAGCGAGGATGTCAATGTCGGGGAAGGACGCCAGCACGTCATGCCACGGCGTTTCCCCGCAGAAGGGCTGAGGCAGGGCGCCGGTGTAGTCCCGGAACGCCTCGGACGCGCGTATGGCGGAGGGCTCCGTGCGAGTGGCAACGGCGACAAGCTCAAAGCGCACATCGGCAAGCGGCCGAGCGAACTCTCCCATCCCCAGACGCGCAAGGAACGGGGCAAGCCCGACGCGCTGCAGGTCGGCGTAGGCGCGCAGGTGCACGTCGCCGCCGAACATTCCTGCGCCTACCAGCGCAATGCGCACGGTCCGGTTTAACATGTTCAGTGTCCTTTCACGTGTGAATGGGCTGGCTCAGACCAGGGCAGAAACAGACACGGGCAGCCTTGCCGAGGCTACCCGTCCGCCCTCTCACCTCCCACGACTGTCATGACGATCTCCATGAGATCGTCCTCTCGGACGCGGAAAAGGGTCAGGTCCGCGTCGCAGCCGACGGCGATGCGGCCCTTGCGGTCCATGCGAAGGGCTCGTGCCGGCGTCTCGGTGGCGCATGCGACCGCCTGCGCAAGGTCCATGTCGGTCCACCGCCAGGCGTTGACGATGCATGTGTCGAGGAGCGCCGACGCTCCTGCCAGATAGGGCGTGCCTGTCAGCACGATGTGCCCGTCAGCCTTCACCTCGAAGCGTCCGTCGGCATAGAGGCCGGGAGGCATGCCGGCCAGTCTGACCGCATCGCTGATCAGCGCCACAGCCTGCGGCCTCTTGGCCCGCACCATGACACGAGCCTCTGCAGGCTCGATGTGATGGCCGTCGGCAATCAGCGTCGCAATGAGTTCGTCACAGGCGAGTTGCTCCCAGATGTAGCTGTTGTGGCGCGGAATGCTGGCATGGCAGCCGTTGCCGATGTGCGTCGAGACGGTCGCGCCTGCGGCAACCGCATCGCGGATGGAAGCGGCGCCGGCGCCGGTGTGGCCAATGGCCGCCACGACTCCATTCTCCACCAGGTATTCGATCAGCCCGAGAGCTCCGGGCATCTCCGGCGCGAGCGTGCACATGCGGATGAGACCATGCGCGGCGTCCTGAAAACGATCGAAGAGATCGGCGTCGGGCAGCCGGATGTGCTCGACCGGGTGCGCGCCTCGCGGTCCTTCCTCGGGGCTGATGAACGGACCCTCAAGATGAACGCCGGTGACCGCCGTGCGGAAACGGGCGTTGCTCTCCACGGCAGCGGCAATGCGGCGCAGGTTCGCCTCCATCTGCTCGGGAGCATCGGTCACGACCGTCGGACAGAACAGCGCGGTGCCGTGACTTGCCAGGTCGCGCTGCAATGCAGCCAGCTCCTCGACCGGATCGGCGGAGGATGCTTCGAGGCCCCAGGAACCCGCGTTGAAGTCCCGTCCGCCGTATCCGTTCACCTGCAGGTCATGGAACCCCGGCGCTATCCAGATATCGGGCCCGCCCAACGCCGTCGCGTCCGTCTCGCGGGCCACATGGGCGATACGGCCGTCTTCGACCGTCACTGTGACGGGTAAGGAGTCGTCGAGCAGCTTGCCGGTCAGCTTCATGGGATGTTCACCAGCGGCCCCCGAGGCCGTCGGGAATGGCGCCTGTGAGGCGATGCGTGCCGTCGCGCGGCTCCAGGAACGCGGCAAGGCGCGGCAGCCACTCCTCGTTGGCGGCAGGCGTGAACTGGGCCGAGTTGAGCTCGACCCCGTTGATCGTCGGCACAAAGGCCGCAAACAGCCCTGCGTGGATGGCGGCCAGGCCGGGGTTCGTCAGGTCCTGCAGCGCCACGAGCATGCCGCGCCGATGCGCCCATGCCGCCGCGGTAAGCGCGAAGCTGTGACCCTTGCACGTCTTCAGAGCGAACCCGCTCCACCCCTGCTCGACCGAAAGGGCCATGGCGGCTTCGTCGGTCAGTCCTTCATCGAGGAGGACGGGCTTGATGGCCGCGACGGCTCGCCAGTCATGGGGCTGAGCGACGATGTCGCGGCCCGTGGGCTGCTCAATATACTCGAGGGCGTCGAAGGCATCCGCATCACGGTCCCGCACATGCTCCAGGTACTCGACGGCGGCATCCGGAGAAGGCGTTGCGCCGTTGGAATCCGCCGTGAGGCGCGGTCTCGCTACGCCGAACGCTCGCAGCGCTCGGAACACCTCCACGGTGCGTTCGGCATCGGCCTTCGGATCCCGGCCCAGTATCTTGAGCTTGAAAGCCCGATAGCCGCGCTCGTCAATCCAAGGGCGGATGACGCTCCCGAGATCGTCTGCCTCTCCGACCACGAGCCAGGCATCGAAGGCCCGCGCGGGTTGGGAGCGCAACATGGCCGCAATGACTCTGGCCGCTGATTCCCCGCCGAAGAGCCGATCGGCCTCGGGCATGGGGACCGGATCGTCATACAATGCCATGGCCGAGACGCCCAGGGCGGCGCCGACGGCGTCGTGGATGGCGGCATCGAACGGGCTGAGGCACATCGCTCGCGCAAGGGCTGTCGGTTGCGTCTCAGCCGAGGCGCGCCCGGCGTCCGCCCGCTCAGAGCCTGACGGAGGCCCGCCGTGCCCGACGAGAGCATGATGCAGGCGCATGCCCAGCTCCAGCGGATGGGCAGCTTCGCCGCCGCATAGGTCAGGCAGGTTCCTCGCGATGCTCAGACAGAGCCGGCGCAGCACGGCGTCACGCTGATCGTGCGAGAGGGACGGCTCGGGCCATGCCCAGAGGTCGCTGAGATACATCGCCCCGCGGCCCCACGCCTCGCGCCCTTCCACCTCGACGCGGACATGCGCGCGCGCCTCGGTGATCTCCGTTATCGCACCGGAACTGATGATAAGCGGCTGGACGAACGGGCGATGGAAGAACTCCACCCGTGCCTCGCCGATACGCGCGATCATCCCCCTTGCCCCGGATAGCGCATGGCCCGGTACTCCGCGGCGAAGGCTGCCCCGTCATAGCCGTCGTCCTCGTCGGGCTCATTGATCAACAGGAGCGCGTTGCGGCTGTTCCAGGACGCGCGCGCCGCCACGGCGCAACGCTCGGGCGCCACGAACTCCTCGGGACCGACCGGCGGCTCGTCGGTCTCGCCGGCCAGATAGGGCAGGCATGCTTCGAGAAGGGCGCGATACAGCTTGCCGGCATCGGCGACAAACTGGGCGACGCCGCGCTCCGTCACGACGGTGGCCCAGAAGGGTATCCATCCTGCGACCTTGCCGACAATGACGTAGCCTTCGGTGAGGTCAGGCCACGTCATCTGGATGCGCCGAGGCGTCGTCTCGCTCAAGCTTCGGACGGCGAGGGGCCTGCCGGGCATCAAGCCGGCAAGGTGCGCGTAGGCATGGATGCCGTAGTTGAACTCGTCCACGCCGCAGCCGCACAGGACGGTATGCGGGGTCCCTCGTTCCTCGACGGGCCTGGCCAGCCATTCCTGCGTCTCGTAGCAGTATCGGAGCGACGAGCCCCCCGCGATGCGCGCGCCGTCCAGCATCCAGTCGCGGATCGTGTCGAGGTCCCGCTTGCATCCGGCGACCGGCTTGTCNATGAGCACCGATTTGCCGGCNTCCACNAACGGCCTNGCCTTCTCGACGTGCGTGTCCCAGTTGCAACTGTGGATNATGGCGCAGTCCACCTCGGGGACCATCTCGGCGACACTGGCATAGACGCGGGGTATGCCGTGTTCCGCGGCGAACTTCTCGGCGTAGCCCGCCGGGTGGACATCGCCCGCATCGAAGACACCCACGACCAGATGACCGAGCTCGCGCTCGATGGGTATCCAGTTCTGCGGGTGCGATGTGTCGAGGTCAACGATGCCGATCCTCATGCGCATGTTCTCCTTTGGGCGCCTGAAGCGCCGATGCCGATCTCAAGGCCGTCGCAGACTTCCACCGTGAAGCGGAGCGTCCTCGGACGGACCAACAGAGGGATTATGGTCTGCGCGTCCCCGCCGGCGCGCGGTTCAACGACTATTCTGGGCTCTGCGCACCATCGGGCATCGGTCACAAGCTCGAGGGTCAGCTCCGTGCATGTGACCGTCGGCGGCAGATCGGCGATCCTGAGACGATAGCGATGCTCATCGGGGCCCTGCGCGAGCGTCTCTACGGTGGCGTGACGCCGCGTGACATGGTAGTTGATCACCTCATCGGGGTTCGCGCACCACACCTCGTCGCCGCCCTCGGCGAGAACCGTCTCGAACCGGCGCCGCAACTGCGCCTCGGAGCAGTCTTTGTTCGGATGGACCGCGGTCTCCAGCGGACAGTGGCAGTAGTCAATGATCCATCCTCCATCCTCCTGCGCGAAGCGGATGTTCCGGTAGGGATCGTACGCGCTGTAGAACGGCTCGTAGTACTGCTCGTGCAGCGGCGTTCGGTTGAGCCAGAACAGCTCGTCTCCGGGCCGATTGAGAGCGTCGGTGATGCTCATGGCCCCCAGATAGCCGAAACGCCGTGCCGCCTCGAGCACATGGTCCGCCATGTTGACGTTGCTGCCCGGAGCGCAGAAGAGCGGGACGGGCGCGCCGATGGCATCCTCCAGAAGCTTCTTGGCGTCGCCCAGTTCGCGCTGAACATCCTCTGGGCCGATGACCTCGTGCGACCACGAGTGATTGCCGACGCCCCACCCCCGCGCAATCAGATCGCGCAGGCCCTCCGGGCCCATGTGGTGGAAGCCGTTGTAGGACGATTGGCCGATCTGTCGGACCTTGCCGAGGTGCCCGGCGACGGCCTCAACATGCCCGGGAATGCCAAACTCCTCGTGGTAGGGCACAGCGAAGCGGTGCAGCTCCTCCAGCGCCTCGTCGTAGGTGATGGAGTAGACCCATCGCTTGCCATGCTTCCAGTCGCAGATGGTGAGGCTCATGCGATCATGTCTCCGAAGGTTGGTGTGGGTGGTGGCGGTCAACGAGCGATTCGAACGGGTCCATGGCGTCCAGCGCCTGCAGGGGCTCGATCAGGCCCCTGACGAAGAAGCTGAGCCGCTCGCTCTCGGGGACCTTGGACCGGCCTATGACGCGGCAATGCAGCCACCGCGCCCGCATGAAGATCGGCAGCAGGCGGAGCTCCTCATCGGTCAGGGGGTTTTCGCGGATGTAGGCTCCAAGAAACGCCGCGAACCGGTCTGTGTCTGGCAACCAGGTCCGAGTGAGCTTCCTGATATCGGCGGAATCCACGTCGCCGTCACGCACGCCGCCGAAGAAGATCAGGCCGTCGGCGACATCGCGAATGCGCGGCTGCACCGTGCACCAGTCCATGTCCCATATCCCCGCGATCTGTCCGTCATCGGTGAAGGTGACGTTGGCCGGATGGAAATCGCCATGAATCACGTGTTTGGGCAACGCGTGATAGACGGAATCGGGAAGCAGCCGTTCGATCACCTCAAGCTGCGCGTCGAGATACGCCCGGCCAGGGCCATGGACACCGGCATCCGCCAGCTCGTCGCTCATCTCTTCGAGACCGGCACGGACCTGGGCCGGATCGTCGTACCGCGGCCACTCCTTGCCGGGCGGCGGATCGAAGGAAGCCGCGGCGATGTGAAACCCGGCCAGAGCCGCCGCAGCGGCGCGGATCTCCCCGAGCGATCTGCGATCATGTGGCCGCCCTGGGCGATACGGGTACAGCTCATAGGTGTCGCCGCTGACGACAGCCCATCGGGAACCGGACCGTGCACAGATTGCGAGGGGCGTAGGGACATCGCGACGTGCGAGATGCTCCATGAACCGGTGATCGAAGGCGACGTAGGCCGGAACGGCGTACTTCGGATTGCGGCGACGCAACACAAATCGGCCTCGATCCGTCGTGATCAGGCAGTTCGTGTTGGCCGTTCCGCCGGCAGGAACCGGCGGCTCTACGGCATGCCCGACCTCATAGCGCTCGAGTACGCATGCGGCATCCTCCATGGTGATCCGCCGCCGATCCACGATGGTAGGGCCGGTGGGTGTGCCCGCGCGTGACGTGCTCAACCTAGCGCCCCGGGAGCTCGGTCATCATGGCTTGCTGCATGCCCCGATGAAGTCGCGGACTGACGCGGTGTAGCCGACCCAGCATTCGACGTACCGAATGGCGGTCTGGGTGTGGACCCGATCGGCCAGCGTCTCGGGGAACTCGACCGCCATGGTGGCGTCGCGCAGCAGCACGCACCGATACCCGCGTCCCGCCATGGGCTTCATGGAGGCCGGCGAATCCAGGATGCACAGGTTGGCGCAGAAGCCGGCGTAGATCAGCGTGTCAATGCCCCGTTCCCGGAGCCACGCGTCGAACTGGTCGGTGGTGACGATCATCGTTTCGCCGTCCACGGGCTTGACCGGCTCGGCAATGTCGAGCTGGGCCCAACCCTCCCAGTCGTTGAAGCCCTCGCCGTGCACGCGGTTAGCTCGCCGGGCCTGGTGGTCCGAAATGGGCGACCAGCCCCACGCCGGGGCTGTCGGCCGCGCATCCGCCTCGGGGAGCGGGGGCTGCAGACGCTTGTAGCGATCGCCGATCCGCTCGGGCTGCACATGCACGACGGGCATGCCCACGGCGCGCGCCGCCTGCAAGCAGGGCAAGATGGCCTCGGTAATGATCTGCCACCCGGCCTCATGATTGGCAGGCGAGCCCATATCCACCCAGTAGTCCTCGGGCACGGGCGGGCCGCCGGGACACCCGACGTTCCAGCAGTGCAGTTCCACGAACGCCGTCCGGTGCAGGTCGAGGTCCCACAGCTCTTCGACGAGCCCTACCGGATTCGAGGTTGGGACCGCTCTGTAGAACCGGACCGGCAGCGTGATGGCCATTCCTCACCCCCTCCCTTGCCCTCCCCCATCAAGCATGAGGGCTGCGCGGCTTCTCAGGTCCGGTTTGCGTCGGCTACGAGCCGAACGATCTCGGCTGCGATGTGACAGTGCTCATCGGTGTACTTCTCGCATACCGTGGACCACCGGACGAAGCGGGACAGGTACTCGCGTGCCGTGGGGCACACGGCCTCGCCGTAGCGATACTCGCGCGATGCAGGCGGCATCGAATAGGGATAGCGTTTGGACCGGGCGTTCTCCTCGAGGAATGTCAACGCATCGGGCATAAGGTAGTAGCCGGCGATCCCCGCTCCCGGTATGCCCGCCTGAGCGCACTGATCGGCGAACTCCTCGGTCGTGCACCGGAACGCGCCCGGCTCGAGACTGAAGCCGAGCATCCAGCACGAGTAGACGTCCAGATAGTCGGGTATCGGGTGCGGCACGATCCCCGGGATTTCGGCGAGGAGCTTCGTGATCAGGCGCGCGACCTCGTCGCGTCGTTTGACGTTCTCGTCCACGATCTCGAGCTGGGCCAGACAGATGGCGGCGGTGCACTGGGGCATGCGATAGGCATAGCCCGGCTCCGTGTGCAGGCGCCCGAAATGGGGCTTCTGGACTCCGGCACGGCTCTGGCCGATGAAACGCATGCGCTCGGCGAAGGCATCGTCGTCGGTGACGATGCAGCCGCCTACGTCCGCGCCCATGGTTTTCTCGGAGTCGAACGAGAAGCCGGCCGCATGGCTGAGCGTGCCCGCATAGCGTCCTTTGTACTTGCTGAACACGGCCTGGCAGCAATCCTCATAGACGGGAATGCCCCGCCTGGCCGCAACGGCGTTGATGCCGTCCATGTCGCAGATGATGCCGGTCTTGTGCACAATCAGAATGGCCCGCGTCCGATCGGTAATGCAGGCTTCGACGGTGTCCGGGCTCACATTGACGGTGCCGGGCTCCGTGTCGGGGAAGACCGGTATGTAGTTCTCCCGAATGATCCCCATGAGCGTCCCATAGTCGGTCACCGGGCTGACGATGATCTCGTCGCCGGGCTCGCCTCCCAGCGCCGCAGCCATGACCGCCAGAGCGGGAGTGCAGCCGGGCGTTGCGATGCAGTTGCGGACACCGATCTTCTCGGCGAAGGCTCGCTCGAAGCGACCCATCATGTCCACGGTGAGACCGCTGTCTACGACTTCCTGCAGATACTTCGACGCATTGGGACCCATGATCCGGGGGAAGGCGTTGGGCAGTTTCCCGGTCAGATGAGCCCAGGCTGCAGCGCCATACTTCGCTCGCTCCATGATAGCTATCTCCTTCGATGTTGCTGTGGCGGCGCGACGGGTGGAACGGGCGCGGCCAATGGGGGCTTGAGCACCCGAACGGCATAGTCGTCGGTCTCGATGATGATCTCGGCAAGGCCGTCGCTGTCGAGGTCCGCTACGATCGTGTTGCGAATGGCCGAAGGGAACCGCTTCTTCCATAGAACGCGGCCCGTGCCATTGCGCTCGTCAAGCGCCACGAGGTCGCCGTTGGCCATGCCGAAGACGTAGTTGTCGCGACCGTCGCCGTCAATGTCGGCCGATGCGATTTGCGGGAGGGTAGACGACTTCACGCCAAGATCGAGCGTCCATCGGTCCTGAGCCGTATTGACGTCTGCGCTGTGGAAGACTCCCTCGACGGTCATCATGCCCACGTCCCACCGCGGCCCGCCCCGGATCTTCGCCACGGCGGAGCCGCAGAAGCTGCGTTCGTAGATGCCGCCGTAGGGCGTTTTCGCGAGCCTCTTGCCTTCGGCGTCCAGTATCTCAAGGTTCTCCAGCCCCGGCGAAAGGACGATGCGGAGCTCTCTGTTGGGTCCAAAGGGGCCGATGATCGGAAGAACGTATTTGGCGCCGTCGCTCCGGTCCGGAATGTCGAGGAACCAGCCGCGAGCCACCATCGTGGACGCGCCGCTCGCTTCGTCCACGATCAGGTGCTTGCCATGGTTGTCCACAAAGAACCTCAGCTTGCCGTCCGTGCCACGGAAGAGCGCGGCCTGCCTCGGATGCGGTCCTTCCTTCTCGTCGAGCCACAGCCGCTTCCCGCTGCCGTCGTAGACGGCCTGAGCGCGCGTGTGCACGCCCGTCTGGAGCGGCACGAACAGGCGCATCGTCTCGGCGCCGTAGGGGATCAGCATGCCGGCGGTGCGAACGGGCGCATACGGCAGTTCGATGGTGGTCAGGGGCTCACGGCTTCGCTGCGGATCGTAGAGATAGACCGCGTCGCGCTGCCAGTCCATGGCGCACACAATCCGCCGACCGGTCGTCGCCTGCCAGACCGAAGGAACTGAGCCGCGCACCGTCCATGATGACGTGAAGGCGCCGCTCCGGGCCAGATCAGGCGCCCCGCCCACGATGTTCAGATCGGTCCGAGCCATGACCAGCTCGCGGCGGTTGCCGACCTGACATACGAGCGGGTTGTAGGCCCCCACGGACGAGTCGCGTTTGGGCGGCGTGAATGCCATATCGGGCCGAGCGATGCGGCTCTGCCCGAGGCTGAGCATCACAGACCGCGCGGCGTCGGTCACCTCGAACGGCTCGAACACCGACACGCCGTCAGCAATGCGCCATATCTGCTCCCGCGTATCGGTTCCCGGCCGGATCAGCATCAGGCCCGGCGGGTTCGGCCCAACGCCCACGTAGAGAGGGGTCTCGCGTCCCGCATGGAAGCCGGTGTCACGCGGCAGACGTCCCGCCGTCGTGGTCAGCTTCGCCTTCTCGATGGCCGCAATGTCCCGAAACGTCTGGCCGTCCACGGCTTGAATCGGCGCCGCCTCCGCGGTCCTGCGCGTCTGTTCGGTGGAGGTGATGATCTCGGGCCGACCGTCGCCATTGAGGTCATAGCACCCCCAGAAGTACCTGTCCGGCAGGTCCGCAAGGCGAGCATCCCAGCCACCGAATGCATCAAACACCACGGTATGCCAGCGCCTGTCGCCTTCGACGTTGAAGAGCCCGACCACCATCTCCCGCTTGCCGTCACCGTTCACGTCGGCGAACGATGTGATGTTGGGCCGTAGTTCGTAGAAGTCGTCGGGAAGGTCATGCTCGATGAAGCGAGACCAGACGTAGCGAAACGCCTTGC
>Ga0067045_1003726_pt1 | contig 16377 bp, 8 predicted proteins | sample TerdegcTABiofilm_FD_59184 | JGI IMG/M metagenome (GOLD analysis project Ga0067045, IMG submission 59184) | Combined Assembly of (Gp0054472, Gp0054536) Wastewater bioreactor microbial communities from Singapore -Terephthalate degrading...
GATGGCGGGCGGCCTGAAGGGCCGGGATCGCGTCGCTGCGCTCGCGATGACGTACGCGTGCACGGCATCGCAGGTGCGTAGGGGCGAATCAACCGCCGAACTGCACCACCATGAACAGGATCACGGCAGCGCGCGGTCGGTTCGCCCATGGTACGCAGGACACGTATGCCAGCCGCTTGCCCGCCATGTGTCGGAACAAGGGCGTACCAGCCGGTTCCGGCCTCGGATCGTGTGTTTGCGACCCTTGTCGTCCGGCTGATACGCCCCTACGTGGTGCGCACGGAGCCCGCCTTGATTTCGACACGGCGCTTCGCGCCGGCTCAATCACCGGCGGGCGATGTTCGGCCCGATGGCGGGCGGGCGGCCTGAAGGGCCGGGATCGCGTCGCTGCGCTCGGGATCGATACGGTGCGCTCGAGATCGCTTCGCTGCGCTCGCGATGACGTAGGGGCGCACGGCATCGCAGGTGCGTAGGGGCGAATTAACCGCCGAACGGAACCACCATGAACAGGATCGCGGCAGCGCGCGGTTGGTTCGCCCATGATAGCCGTGACCGCCGCCGCCGATCAGACCGAGGGCGCTCTCGGCCATGTGAGGATTCCGCCGCACTGCCGCCGAATGGTAGCCTGTGAGAGGCGCCGCTGCCATGCTGGCGTCCATGGAGGTCGGCAACGATGTCGGGAGTGCTCATGGCGGCTATAGCCGCTACCCTGATCGGGGGCGTAATGCAGGCGGCGCCGGACAGGCCGGGCAGAGCGACACTGCTGGGCCAACCATGCCGGGCGCGCCAGGCGCTGGGCGGAACGGTGGTGCGCGATCGCAAGACGGGCCGCGAGATGTTCGCCGTCACCAACATGAACGAGGCGCAGGGCGGTGAACTGATCCTCATAGACGTCGAGCGCGATAGCGCGAGGGTCTTCCGCTTCCCGACGGGGGCAGGCTCATGGAACGTCCGCGAGGTGCCCGGAGATCGGCTGGTCATCGGCACGTTCTTCGACGGCACCTTCCTCATCTTTGATCTGCGGGCAGAACGCTTCGTCCATCACGTGCGGTTTGGCAAGGAGGAGTACCTCTGGAACACGGCAGTCGGCGCCGACGGGCGGATATACACAGGGACCTATCCGGGCGGACGGCTGGGAGCGCTCGACCTCGAGAGCTATACGGTGGAGGACTGCGGCGCGCCCGCTCCGCCGAACCTGTATCTCCGCTACGTCTCCGCGACGCACGACGGGCGTCTGCTATGCAGCTTCTCGACCGAGAAACCCATCGAGAAGCTCTACGATCCCCGCACCAGGGCCTGGAGCGACGTGCCTGAAGCGATCAAGGGCGTCTCCGTGGCAGGAACATGGGATGGGTACCTCACCGCAGGCTCGCGCCTGTTTGCGGGGCCGGATTTCACGCCCGTTGCGCCGATGTTCCTCACGCCGCCCGCCGATCAGGGCGCGTGGAGCATAGACCCCACCCTGACGACCGACACGATGCTCGTGCTGCGCCAGGGCAAGACCGTCTATGGGTGGCGCAAGGGCGAGCCGACGCTCACCAGGCTGGCCGAGGCCGACCTGCGCGGCGGCCGCTACATGGGCGTGCTTCAGGATGGGCGGCTGGTCGGCATCCGCGGTCAGGACTACTTCGTCTGTCGTCCGGGCGAGACGGCGCCTCGTCTCCGCCCCATACCGGGCGAATCGTCGCCCCGCAATCTCTTCTTTCTCAAGGTGGACGAGCGTGGCCGCGTATGGAGCGGTGCGCCCTTCGGCCAGACGCTGATGTGCTTCGATCCTCGCACTCGCAAGGCCGTCAACACCCGCACCGTGTGCGACGGCGGCGGCGAAGTCTATGATGTGGCGTTCCGGGATGGCCGGGTGTATGCAGTCGCCTATTCCGGCGGCGACATCATCGTCTACGAGCCCGACAGGCCCTGGGACCAGTGGAACAACAAGAACCCGCGGACCATCGCCAGCGTGACGCCGGGCTACATCCGTCCGGTGGCGGGCGCCCGCTTCGGGCCCGACGGCAAGCTGTATTCGGGCTGGATGGCCGGATACGGCAGATATGGCGGCGCGGTCGCCGTCACCGATCCGGCCACAGGGGCCACCGAGCTCATCGAGAATCCGCTGGGAGAGCAGGCGGTGTCCGGTCTGGCGGTCGACATGAGCCCGGGGTCCGGCATAGCCTACGTCGGCACCAGTCTCGAAGCCAACGGCCTCCCCCACAAGCAGGGCGAGCTGCCCCGCTTCGGGGTGCTGGACATAGCCGCGCGCAAGGTCCTCTTCAGCCGCGAGTTCGAGGGAGCCGCCAGCGTTCGGTCGATCGTCTTCGACCCGCAAACGAACCTTGTGGCCTTCATCGCCGGCACGCAAATGCGCCTCTTCGACCCCGAGCGGCGCGCGTTCCTGCCGCTTCCCGATGACCTGCCCCAGCCCCGTACCGGTCTCGTCCTTGCTCCGGCGTCTGCCCCGGGCTCGCGGCCATCGGCGCAGAGGGAGGCATATGCGGGCGCCATACTCTTCGGGTCCGGCAAGGACCTCATCGCCTTCCGCACCGCCGATCGGACATGGCGCAAGATCGCCGAGGCGCCCGAGAACTTCGGCAACGTCGCCGTCTCCTCACAGGGCGACATATACCTCTCGGCCGGGCCGTCGCTGTACCGGATTGCCTGGTAGGCCCGCTTCGTAGCGCCGGCGCTACAGCGGCGCGTGAGAGTCGCGGGTCTCGGACCGCGAGCGGTAGACACTTGGGGTAATCAGGAGGATATCCACCCGGTCATTGGCCGTACTGGACGGGTCCTGAGGAACCAGCAAGTCCTGATAGCCGCGACCCGATGCCACAATGCGGTAAGGCGCGATCCCCAAACCATGCAGGAACATGGAGACTTCAACGGCTCGCTGGGCGGTTAAGGTGAACGCGCGACGATCCCGCGAACCAGGAATAGCTCTGTAGGTCTGGCGTGAATGTGCCTCCACGCGTATACGCCACCAGAGATCCTGGTTTGAGCGAAGCAACCACGCGAACCGGCCCAGCGCACGACGCCCGTCGGGAGTGAGGGTCGTCGAATCACCGGCAAACAGCATCCCGCTTGGGAACATCCAGCGCTGCTCGCCAGGGGCGTCGTTTCGCGGTCTCACTTCAATCGCATCCAGTTCTGGGATCGCTCGGACTGATTGCTCGAAGCGCCGGTGCTCCTCTTTGTACCGTACATCCTCCCACCCTCGGTGGCCTAACAACATGAAAAGCAGCGCGAACAACACGAATGCGACACCGAGGTTCATGTACACGTCAGCAAGGGCAATGTACGGATTGATCGTCTCGGTGACGTGACGTCTAGCCATCGGACTGGTCGCCTGTCGACGATCGCTCACCGCGTATTAGGGGGAAGGACGCACCCGCCTGCTCAGAGCCTTCGGCACTCAGGTCGTCGCTCGATGCTTCGCGTGAGACTTGCGGACCGACAGGCGGAGTCCTTGATACCTCCGTATCGCCTGTGACCGCCGCCATGTGGTCGTCAGCCACAGACCTGGAGCTTACAACCACAGGCCGGGTACCAGACTCAGGCAGGGGCGGTACTTTGCCAGAGCGCAACCCGTCCCCGGAGCGCTCGATGCGCTCCAAGAGCAATCCGAGCGACTCCATGCGCGCAGCCGTGACCTCCAGTGATGCTCCGTGGCGAACGATATTCGCTACCAGATCGCTAGATGCGTGGGCAACTGTCTGTGGCAGTGCCGTTACGGATCTCAAAGTCTCGAGGAATGCTCCGCATGTCTGGTCGAACTTCTCTCTCTGCGCCGTCAGTTGATCCCGGATCTGGTTGGCCGACGCGATATAGAGATCGCTTGCAGCGACGCCATTGTCGAGAACCGCTCGCACCCTCGCCCAGTCGTCCGAATGCAGGAGTTGAGGGTTCATTCGTTCCATCATGTCTCGGACCGAAGCGGCTACCTCGAGAAGTCGAGAATCGATGAGCTCCAGGTTCTCTTCCTGCGCCTTCAGGGATTCATGGAATCGGGAGGACCACTCTTCCAGCTTGTTGTAGGCCTCGAAGCCAATCAGCTTGCTCATCTCTCGAAACTCCGCCGATGCGTCCGTGAACCGATCACACGCCCGATCGAACCGCTCACCAGCAGTACTGAATGCCTGCAATGTCTGGTTGGTGTGGTTCACTAACAGTCCCTGGACCTTCTTCGCCGTTTCGAGAAACACAGCAAGGGTGTTGGCTTGCTGCTTGAACAGCTGTTCGTGACGCTCCTGTACGGTTCTCTGAAGGTCGGCATACCCTTCCTGAACCGACTTCTGGACATTGCCGAGCTCAGTCACGTTGTCACGGAGGCGTGAGGCTCCTTCCTGAATCTCCGTAGAGATCGCTTGATAACTGTCAATCGCTCGCGTGGTCGTCTCGCGCATGTAAGCCACTTGCCGGGCGATTTGAAGCGCCGCCATCTTCATGTGAGTTGCCGTCTCGCCTGCCAGAGTGTTGGCCTTCTCCAGCGCTGCCTGAATCCGTTCCAGGGAGTGTTCCATAGACGGGGGAATCGCCACGGGGGCGCACGTGTGCAGGAGAAAGCTCTCGACCTCTTCCAGGTGACGGTCAACGGACTGATGTGTCCGAACACTAACGGCCGCAGCAACTATTGCGGAAAGGACTCCAATGCCTGTCGAGATGAACGCCACCCTGAACCGCGTGAGATGCGGCGTGATCGCGTGCGCGAGTGCGCTGGGGTCCGGTGCAGACGAGCCCGACTGAAGCGTCCGCCCCATGTCCCAGAACGCCCATACGAGGCTGGCAACCGTACCGAGCAACCCCCACAGCAGGGCCTGGTTGGGCGTGCTGCGGAGCTTCTGTAGGGTTGCGTCGTATTGGCCTCTTGCGACCCGCCACACTGGCTCGAAATCCGGAGCCGGGAATCTCGCGAGGGTTTTCAGGGATCCCCAACACTCAGACAAAGCGCCATTGCCAATCGTGTCGTCTAGCAGAGCCAGCTTGTCAGTCGCGGTCGTGAGAGCAGAGGTCCGTTCCCTGACCTTCTCGATGACCTCCAGCTCATCGGTCATCCGTCTTACGAACCCGGCTTTAGTCGCCATGACCGATCCGACGAGTGCAAGCTCGATGAGCAGCAGCACGCCAACGACGATCCACTCGATGCCAAATTCAGCGATCACTACGCCTCTCCTGCAAGGTCATACTGGTCGGCATCCGCTGAGCAGTACTAATCCCTCTCACAATCCCTGCCGCAGACAAAGCACCGCCACCCGTTCAGGGCGGCATCGCGGTCGTCAGCCCCGACCCAACCGCAGCACGTGTCGTCGAGGCAGTAGAGACCATCCTTCTTGTACGTTCCACCGATCGGACGAGATGCCCCAGCTTGCCTTCGCATACGCGCAATCCGGTCTTCCGAGGGAGGAAAAACGATGCGATACGCTGTGTACAGCTTGTCATCCCTCATGCAGTATCGCCTTACGGCGTCTCCGGCAATCTGCTTCCAGTCAGGCAGCGGGCTCCCGATGCCATCGTCAAAGGCTTTGGTCAGCCGCCGAACGAAGTTCTCGGCGTCCTCGCTCTCCTGTATTCGTTTCACCTGGTCCGTGAGCTGGCGCAGAAGAGGGCCCGAACCTGAGAAAGAAGACCTGCCGGTCCGATAGGGGTTCAACAACCGTGTCGCGTGGGACACTGAGAACGGAAGCTCCACACGATCTGGGTCGCCGAGTTTGGACTTGCTTAACTTGATCCAGATCCTGCCCTGTTCCAGTGATGCTGCCTCCAGCAGAATGGCCACCACCAGGACCTCTTCAGCCTCGCGTTGGGCCTCATGCTCCTTTCGTGACAGGCCTGTCCAGTACACATCCTTTCTAGTATGGAACGTGGGAAAGTCGCCGCTCGCTGCTTGTGCCAGGCTGCCGGACTCTCCCACAATGTGCGGCGCTCCGTATAGTGGGAAACGGTACCGTTCGCGAAGCAACAGGACCCGCGACGTATCGGGTGAGGACATAGTCTCCAGGTCGTCTTGGATGGCGGGTTTGGCGACAGCGTCTATGCTGCTGCCATCGCGGGGGCGCAGCAAGACTGTTCTTGGCGGTATAGGTGACCGGCCGCCTTCAGTGGCCAGCGCGTCGTCCACAACCACCAACTCGCGCGTCTGAGCGCATGCGCGGTTTACCAGCTCCCGCATGTTCGATAGCTGCATCAGCTCCGCGGTCACCGACCTCTGACGGAGCTTGTCGAACGCCTGTCGGGCTCGGTTCAGCCACTCGGCCCAGGGGCCCGGCGGGATAAGGTCGGGGCTGTCGGTGTCAACATCATCGGCAAGCCAGTCGGGTTCGGCGCCAGGACGTAACGCCCGGGGCAGATCTGCCCACAGCGAGAGTATCGCTGCAGCCTCCGATGTCTGTGCCTCCTCCCACCGGGTCTCATCGCCCAACAGGCGACCGAGTTCGCGCTGGTACCAATGACCGATAGTGCCATCCCAATGTCCCGTGCTGAAGATAGCCTCGCCATTCAGCGTCGGCTCTCTCTGCGTCAGGGAAACGACCTCATTATCAAGCCTGGTAATCGTGTACGTGAGCCGCTGACGCAGATGGTCGAGTCGCACGCGGATCGGCTTCACGGCCTTGAGGCAGCGTGTTACGACACTGTCCTGATGCGAGCCGCCAGGTCCCATGCCGGTGATGGCGGCCCTCGACAGTGCATCGAGTGTCACAGATAGCTCTTCGCGCGCGGCGCCGACAAGCCTTTGTCTGGCCTCTGCGAACCTGCGTTGTGACGGCGGCCACCACCAATGTCCGTCTTGGATTGCTTCCAGTGCGTCGTCGGTGGCCTGTCTTTCGGGTTGTGTGTCAACCGGTTTGATCTGCGCCGCCTTATCTAGAGCCTCCTCCACCGCCACGAGGATCTCTTGAGATCGCTGGATTCCCTGAGGACCAAGCAGTGTCTGCGCGATGGCAGCGTGGAGCCGGTTCGTCAGGTCGTCAACCACGCCCCCGACCCTTGATGCGATCCATTTCGGCGCGTCTCCGTGTTGTAGACCGCCATCTGTCGCGACAACAGGACCGGTCCCCAACACAGAACGAAGGCGATCCAGCTCTTCGCGCGCCTGCGCCTTGGACTTGGCATGAGCGATCTTCTCGACCATGTCGCCAAGCACTCGTGCAGCCTCCTGCCCCTTGTCGGTCTTCTGCAGTGCGCTCGCCATCGCCTGAACCTGATAGCCAGCCATCTTTGCCGCGTTTTCAGCCTGGCTGCGGATTTGGTCCAGGTTGTCGCGCTTGACCCATTGCCGGAGCGCGTACAAGAGGAGCTGCTTCGTGCATCCCTCTATGACACGTTGCCGTGGGAACTCAATGCTGCGGATACCGAACGTGCAGAACACGTGGGCGTGGCCGTTTCGGTCCACGATGGTCGCATCGGCCAGCTTGCCGAAGGGGTCCACGCCCGGAGTTGTGGTGTTCAAGAAGATGCGGTCGGCCATCGCGATGGTCAATCGGTTCTCAGCGTCACTGCCGGTTGCCTCAGGCATCGCCAAGTACATGACGTCATACGGTGAGTCGCCTGTTGTCTGGATGACCTCAGATCCCGCTTTGATCGGTGGTTTCTCGAGCTGCGGCAGCGAGTAGTGGTTGAGCTCAGTCAGCGCCGCATACGCATTGACCTTGAACCGCTCGGCATGTGGCTCGAGGCTGTCCGAGAGATCCGGCCGGGGGAGGCCCAATACGGCCAGCACTTTGTCATCGGGACGTTTGATCTTACGGACGAGATACCCAAGGTCGGCCACCAGCCCACTGCATGTGCCTCCGCAGAGAGAACCTGTCACGAAGATTCTCAGGTTCCCTCCTGCTCGGAATGTGATCGTGGGGTTTGTGCCATCCGGCATCTTGCCCAGTGCGGTCTGGGCCCCCACGCCGTCCAGGAGATGGAGCTCCCTTAGGTTACTGCCGATTAGGTTGCGAACGGCGCTGTAGTTTCGCTGAAAGAGGAGTGCGAGCCGCCCTACCATCCGGATGTTGCCTGCACCACTGGATACCTCGCCATGGGGGATTTTCTTTAGCGTGTCCTCATCGGCCCACAGCTTCAGGTCCATGAACTCGTCGTAGGCAGGGGCGAATGTAAGAACCTGCTGGTATTCGTCAGGCCTTATCGAGAGGTTCACCATGGCCTCGTCCGGGAGCGGACCGCGAGCTGTATTGGAGTCGGTCTCGATACACAGGTAGCGCACCCATGGCGCACGCTGAACGCTACCATACTCCCACTCGATCCGTTCCGCAACGCTGCGACACACTTTGGTGCCCGTCGTGCCGAGCCCGATCACCAGAGTCTTGATGACCTCAATATCCTGTGGCATACTCCTCTTCCTCCAAACTAGTAACGATAAGGCTACTTGATGCTGGTCTTGAACCGGACTGTGAACTTGTCTTCGAGTGATTCCGCATCGGCTCGGTACTTGCCCTGCAACTCGATCGTGTGATCACCCGGAACGATGATCGCCTCCCGTGGCGAAACCGCTCCATCGACCACAACTCTGGTCACAAAAGATTCCGGTCTTAGGACCAATCCTTGTCCGCGATTGAAGATCAGCTTGCCGATGAGAGTGGGCGGCGCATCGCCGCTAATGGAGTCCACGACAACATCGTTGGCGCCGTCTGCGGTCGCTCCCATGCCGAAGAGGCGCCATTCCACTGTCTCAGCACCCTCCAAACTGAAGTTTCGATCGCCGATCGCCGCCGTGCTCAAGGACCTGAATGCTCCACGCAGGCTGCGTCCTGCAATGAGCGCACGATACCCCAGCACGAGCATCGCGGCCAACGCCAAGACTATGATTGCCCATATCAGGATGCGAACCCAGTCAGGTCGGCTCTGGCACGTTTTGTCCTCACCCCGTCGCACCGAAGCTGGCCTCACCGCAGGTGATTCTGGCAGTACAACGATCGCTGTTGCCGTACGTGGTTTCCAAATCTTGCTGGTCGGCGTAGGACGGGCCTCGAACTCCAGCCGTACGGGCGGTCTTCTCCTAACCTGGGACATCAATGCCTGATACTCAGGTGAGTTCAGGCCCAAGAGCTTGTCTCCCTTCGCACCGGGCGGCAGCATACTGGCTTCCTCCGTGGCCAGGAGCACCAGAACCGCTTGATCTGGTCTGCCATGTCGCGCGATCTCCTGCCACACGCCTACCATCGCCCGTTCGGTGTCATGTCCGCCGCGGGACTGGGTCCGCTGTGCGGTGGGCAACATGCGTTGAACGACTTCCGCACGCTTTGGTGCGCACGTGTCGGCAAGCGTCTTGGGCTGCGAGGTGAGCCACACCTCCATTTCCCATGCCGCCACAACTACGCGATCACCGACTGCTGAGAAGCGCTTGATGAAATCTGTAGCAATGCGACGCATTCCCTCTGCGTGGGACGGGTCTGCGCCGAAATGGCTCGTCATCAAGGCTATCACGATGTCAACGTTGCCGCGATCCGCATTGGCGCCTGATGACCGAAAGGCTTGCCGAACATCCTCGACCAGGGCAGTGGCATCCGCGTTTCGGACGTAGTCGGCATGCTGGGCCCGCAATGAGCAGGCCAAGGCTGACACAACGCAAATCGCTGCGAACTTAACCAATACCAATCTCACGTGCGCCCACACCTCCGCTTTGAACTCGGAACCATCGCGAGAATCCGGCAGACAGGTATTCCTGACAATCGTCGCAGAGTCCTCCCAGTCGCGGCGTTGAAGGACATCCATCCCGCTCGCCCGAAGAAAGCCCTATGACAGTTGTTCGTGACTACTTCCTCGCCATCCTGCCTGCCGCCCTGCTGGCGCTGGTGGCGGTCGCCGCGCCTGATACTCAGGGCGTCCTTCGGTTCGATTTCGAGACGGGCGATCTGCAAGGCTGGGAGGTCGTCGAGGGAGCCTTCGAGAGGCCCGTGTGCGACCGGGAGTTCTTCCACAACGAGCCGACGGTGCCCTACAGCAAGCAGGGACGCTACTTCCTGAGCACGCTGGCGCGAAACGACCCGTATCCCGATGACCGGATGGTGGGCGTGATCGAATCGCCCGTGTTCGTGCTCGAGGGGCCGACCATCACGTTCATGGTAGGGGGCGGCGAGCGGGACGAGACGTACGTTGCCCTCTGTACGGATGACGGCCGTGAGGTTCGGCACGCGCGCGGACCGGATCACGAACGGATGCAGCCGGTCGAGTGGCATGTGCCGGAGCTCGTGGGGAAGCGGGCGTTTCTTCGCGTCGTGGACCGGTCCACCGGCGGATGGGGACACATCACCTGTGACGACTTCCGCATGCGCGGGAGGCTGGATGCGGAGGCAACTCGCACGCGCAACGATCGGCGGAGGAGCGAGCGCTTCGCGGCAGCCGCCGGGAGCCTGCGGGCGGCGGTACACGACCTGGTGGCGACGTTCGGCGATCGGTATGCCCGGGGCAGCGCCTACCTGCGCCGCCTCGACGAGCTGCAGGCGGCCGCAACAGCCCGTCCCGATGCGTTGACCGAGCTGGAGACGCTGCGCCGCGAAGCGCTGCTGGACAATCCCCTGCTGACTCAGCAGCCTATAGCGTTCGTCGTGCGCCCGCAATACCGGCCCGACCACCACAGCACGGAGACGCTGTTTCAGGTGGGCGAGCTCAATACCGCGAGCTTCGAGGGAGGGAGCGCCCTGAAGTTGATCGACTTCTCACGTGGCGGCGAGGTGCGCACGCTGCTCGAGCTTCCCGAGGGCATCGTGCGCGATCCCGAGGTCTCGTTCGACGGCAGCCGCATGCTCGTGTCCATGCGCCGAAGCAGAGACGATGACTACCACATCTACGAAGTCACGCTCGAAGCGACCCCCAGGGTCCGGCAGCTCACCTTTGGCCAGGAGCTGGCCGACATAGACCCTATGTATCTGCCGGACGGCTCGATCGTGTTCAGCTCGACGCGGGATCCCAAGCTGTGCCAGTGCAACCGGCACATTCAGGCCAACCTCTTCAGGATGGATGCCGACGGCTCGAACATCCGGCAGATCGGACGCAACACGCTCTTCGAGGGGCACCCCTCGCTGATGCCCGACGGTCGCATCCTCTACTATCGCTGGGAGTATGTGGACAAACACTTCGGCCCGGCATTCGGTCTCTGGACGGCGAATCCGGACGGCGCCAATCACGCCGTCTACTACCACAACAACGCCTGGTCGCCCGGCGCCATCCTCGATCCGCGCGCCGTACCGGGAACGCGATACGTCGTGGCGACCTTCGGGTCGTGCCACGACCGCCCGTGGGGAGCGATCGCCATCGTGGACGCCGCCAGGGGGCTCGAAGGTCACCTGCCGCTCGTGCATACGTGGCCGGCGGACCTGCCAGCCTATCTGACCAACCGCAAGGACTATGGCGAAGGTCTATCGGAGCACCGCTCCGCCTACCAGATCGATTCGCTCGTGCGGCTGCAGCCCAAATACGAGGACCCCTATCCCCTGAGCGCCAAGTACATCCTCTGCTCGCGGATGGTCTCAGGCGAGCGGATGGGGCTCTTCCTGCTGGACGTCTTTGGCAACGAGATCCTGCTGCATGTCGAGGGCCCTGGCTGCTACGATCCCATTCCCGTCGCTCCGAGGCCCGTTCCCCCACGCATCCCGGATCGGGTGCTCCATGCCGAGACGGAGGGGACCTTCTATCTGACCGACGTCTATCGCGGCGAGGGCATGGAGAGGGTCAAGAGGGGCGCCATCAAGTATCTTCGGGTGGTTGAAGCTCCCCCCAAGCGGTTCTGGAGCAACGGCTCGTGGGGCATTGACGCGACGCAGGCGCCAGCCATGAACTGGAACTGCACCAGCAACAAGCGTATCCTCGGCGATGTCCCCGTGGCCCCCGACGGCTCGGCCTATTTCCGTGTGCCTGCCGACCGGTTCGTGTTCTTCCAGGCCCTCGACGCCGACAAGATGATGGTGCAGACCATGCGGAGCGGGACCATGGTTCGCCCGGGCGAAAAGCTCGGCTGCGTCGGGTGCCATGAGGGCCGCACGACGACCGTGCCCAGCGGGCGTCGGCCCTCAACCGTGACGCGCCCGCCGAGCGCCCTGACGCCGTGGTATGGGCCGGAGCGGGACTTCAGCTATGCCGCCGAGGTGCAGCCCGTGTTCGATCGGCATTGCGTCGGCTGCCATGACTACGGCAAGGCGGCGGGCCGAGCGCTCGTGCTCGCCGGCGATCCGGGACTCGTGTTCAATGCAAGCTACAGCGCGTTGCGCTCGAAGTCCGGAGCCCGTTGGACTCCCCACAGACCGGGCGCGCCCAGGAAGCTCGTGAAGGCCGTGGACGACGGCCCGGCCGAGATCCTTCCCGCCTATGCATGGGGATCGCACCGCAGCCGGCTCGTGGATGTCATTCGCGGCGAACACCACGGCGTTCAGCTCGATCGGGAGAGCGTCGAGCGTATCGTGACATGGATTGACATGAACGCGCCTTACTACGGCTCCTACTCCACGCCCTACCCCGATCATCCCTTCGGGCGGTCGCCACTCGACGGTGCGCAGCTTGGGCGGCTCAGCCAGCTCGTCGGCAAGCCGCTGGGCGACGTGGCATCCGAGTTTGAGGGGTCGCAGATTAGCTTCGCCCGTCCGGCGATGAGCCCGGCTCTGTCCGGTCTGGCCGAGCGTGATCCGGCGGCGTTCGCCGAGGCCCTGCAGATCATCGAGGCCGGACGTCGGAGGCTGGCCGAGACGCCGCGCGAGGACATGCCCGGGTGGAAGCTCACCGCGTCCGACGCCCGGCGACAGTCGAAAGCCGACCGGCAGGGCGAGGAGGAGCGCGCCGTTCTCCGTCGGCTCGCCGAACGCGAACGGGCCGCCGGCTCGCGATAGCGTTCCCCGTCCAGCCCTTCAGGCGCGACGACCGAAGATCACGGCGCAGGGGACGCCGAAGGGAGCTGCAGCCGGACCATGCCCGTCGCCCGCCCCCACGGTCTCGCCCGTTCGCAGGTCCACCACGCGATAGGTTGGCGGGACATCGTCGGTACGCACCAGGTCGAGATGTCCGCCATCGGGCAGATACACTATCAGCAGCTTCCCGGGTACGGCGACCGCGGCACGGCCATAGGTGTGCCAGTAGTCGGGTTCCATCTCGGCGAACGGCAGCCCCTCGAATAGCCGCGGGATCATGCCGACATAGCGCGATCCCTCGAAGTCGAGCGCGTCGCGCCAACCGGCGCCTTCGGCGCAGCACCATGCCTCATGCGGCTCATCCGGGTCGAGACGCCATTGCCACAGGCTGGCCGCGCCATAGACGACACCCATGGTTCCGCCCGAGGTCAGATTCAGCCACGCTTCGTGCCCCTGCCACCATCCAGCCGCTCTGCCGCGCGCCCCGATGTGCTCATAGGTGGGCTCGCCGTTGGCGACCGCCCGCACAGGTCGAACGGCCCACATCATGGTGACGCGCTGAGGCACGTGCTCGCCATTGTGCCCCGTCTGGCACCACTGGAAGTCGAGCCAGGGCTTGTCTTGATGGGCCCACGGGTGCCGATTCGGCCCGTAATGGATGCCAGTCGGGTGGCGGTAGGCGTCCCATCGCTCGATCTCCCAGCCGCCGGCATCCACTCCGGGAGCCAGCCCGTCGCCATCGGCCGACACGAGCCACAGGGCAGGCTGCGCGCCGTAGCGCGCCACGAGATACCGGCAGTAGCGGGCATACTCGTGCGCGGGAACCACAGGACCAGCCGTGCGCAGACCCTTCCATCCGTAGCCGTGGAAAACCGGCTGCCACACGGGAACGATCTCATGCTCAATCAGGATCGCCGCCAGACGATCCACATAGCGGAAGTAGGCGGGGTTCAGTGCGTTAAGATGGCCATCCGGCAGATCTTCGAAGCCAACGTCGAAGCCGTCCTGCTCCGTTCGGCTGCGGGGCCCGCGCGCGTCCATGTCGGGCTGCACCGACATCAGAAGGGCGGCGTTGAAGCCCTTGCTCTGGCGGTCTGCGGCATAGATCTCGCATTGCTCGGTCGTCGCGCGCCATGGCAGAGCCCACGGAGTGTCGGCGGCCATGAGCGCCGGCGTCCCGTCGGCATGGCGCAGGTTCCGGCATCCTGTGGGAAGCGACCAGAAGCCATGGCGATAGAAGCGGTTGGCAGGCGTGTCGGTAGGCGTGACGATCTCGACCGAGCCTGAGCGTCCGGCCAGGCTGGCATCGTTGGGGCTGCTGTAGCTCCTCCAGGTCCACCTGCCGCCCGGCAGCGGCGACGCGAAGCGGATCCGCCACGTCGAGCCGCCGTCCCAGAACGCGGGACGCACGAGCTCATGCCCGCTGTCATGGCGAAAGACGGCCCAGACCTCGACATCGGTGTACGGGTTGGCATAGTCCCGCTCTGAACGCAGTTCGATCTCGACGTGCTGCCACGGACGGGCAGGCGACTCCATGGGTCCACCCCCTGTTGATGATCCTGCCGACGGCCGTCCGCGATGGATCGCTCTGCGGCTCGCCGCCGAGGCATTATGGCTCGCGCTGCCGGGCTGCGGCATTGCCTGGTCGTCGGCGTTCCCCCGATCGTGTCGCGTTTGACCTCGCTCGCCCGTAGGCCGTATACTCGGTAGGTGCCGGACCGCACGGCCCGCAATCGCATTCAGGAGCACGAACCATGCCCGATCCTTCGTCTCGCAAGCCTCGCAGGAAAGTGCGCACGTCCAAACCGTCGCCGGCATTCGACAAGGCGCCCGTCGTGACCCAGCACGAGATCACGCTGGACGGCGTGCCGCTGAAGTACAAGGCCCATGCAGGGATGCTGCCCATCCGCAACGACGACGGCGAGGCAGAAGCGGGCATCTTCTACATGGCCTACACCCGGGAAGGCGTCGAGGATGTGATGAAACGGCCGATCATGTTCTCGTTCAACGGCGGACCGGGGTCGGCGTCGGTATGGCTCCATCTCGGCGCCATCGGGCCGAAGCGAGTGGCCACCATGGACGACGGGATGCCGCCTCCGCCCTACCGGGTCGTCGCCAATGAGCACACGTGGCTCGATGAGACCGATCTCGTCTTCATAGATCCCGTGGGCACGGGCTACAGCAAACCCAGGAGCGCCGAGATCGGCAAGAAGTTCTGGGGCTTGAAGGGCGACATCGAATCCGTCGGCGAGTTTATCCGGCTCTTCCTCACGCGGTTCCAGCGCTGGTCGTCGCCGATCTACATCGTGGGCGAAAGCTACGGCACCACGCGCGCCGCCGGACTGGCAGGCCACCTCATTGACCGTGGCATCGCGCTCAACGGCATCGTCCTCGTGTCCTCGATCCTGAACTTCCAGACGGCGCGCTTTGCCAAGGGCAACGATCTGCCGTACGTTCTCTTTCTGCCCACCTATACGGCGACGGCGTGGTATCACGGTCGCCTTGCGCCGGAGCTTCAGAAGGACCTGATGGCCACGCTTCGGGAGGTCGAAGCCTGGGCCGCTGGCGAGTACGCCGCCGCGCTGGCGAAAGGCGATGCGCTCACCGACGAGGAGAGGCGCAACGTCATCGCGCGCCTGGCCCGCTACACCGGTCTGAGCGAGGACTACATAGACGAGACCGAGCTGCGCATCCAGATCCACCGCTTCTGCAAGGAACTACTGCGGCGCGAGAAGCGCACCGTCGGTAGGCTGGACAGTCGGTTCAAGGGCATTGACGCTCTGGCGGTGACCGAGTCGCCCGACTATGACCCGGCCATCGCCGTGATCATGCCGCCCTACACCTCGGCCTTCAACGACTACATCCGGCGCGAGCTGAAGTACGAGACCGACGACGTGTATCAGATACTGGGCACCGGCATCAAGAGCCCGTGGGACTGGGGCTCGGCGGGCAACGGCTATCCCGATACGGCCGATGCCCTGCGCGCGGCCTTCTCCAAGAACCCGCACATGCGCGTCTTTGTCGCGAGCGGCTACTTCGACCTTGCGACCCCCTACTTCGCCACCCAGTACACCCTGAGCCACATGGGGCTCGATCCCGAGCTGCGCGGCAACATCAGCACCGGCTACTACGAGGCCGGGCACATGATGTATGTCCACTCTCCCTGCCTCGCGCGCCTGAAGCAGGATGTGCGCGACTTCGTCAGGGCATCGGCGCCCTGACAGTAACGCCGGGCCGGAGTGAGAGGACCGCCGCCGCCACCCCGTAGGGGCACGCTGCAACGTGCCCCTACGCATTGCCGCCAGTGCGCCTACACGTCCCTGCGAGTTCGGGCGCGGCGTGGCCGCCATTGTCCGGGGGCTCGCGCCGCCCATGATAACCGTGACGCCCGCCGCCAATCGGACCGAGGGCGTACCAGCCGGCTGTGGCCTCGGGTGATTAGATCGCACCATCGGTCGTCCGGCTGATACGCCGCTACAGGGCGCGCACGGAGCCCGCCGGTGATTGAGCCGGCGCGAAGCGCCGTGTCGAAATCAAGGCGGGCGATGTT
>Ga0067045_1000739_pt1 | contig 16373 bp, 20 predicted proteins | sample TerdegcTABiofilm_FD_59184 | JGI IMG/M metagenome (GOLD analysis project Ga0067045, IMG submission 59184) | Combined Assembly of (Gp0054472, Gp0054536) Wastewater bioreactor microbial communities from Singapore -Terephthalate degrading...
CCGAAAAGAAAAGCACCTGGAAAATTGAGTTCAAAGCCACCAGCGCCGCCGCGTATTCTGAATCCCCTTTAGCCAGGGAATTCCAGACAATGACCATGGCAATGCAGCGGGCCAGGCCGATGATAATAATGCCCACCATATATTCTGGGTAGTTTTGCAAAAAGATGATAGCTAGAAAGAACATCAATACCGGTCCGATAATCCAGTTCTGCACCAAAGAGAGCGCCAGGACTTTAACGTTTTTAAATACTTTGCCGATTTCCTCGTACTTTACCTTGGCCAGAGGTGGATACATCATCACGATCAGGCCGATGGCGATGGGAATCGAAGTGGTTCCAACCTGGAATTTTTTTAGAAGGTTCGCCACTTCTGGAATAACATAGCCCAGCCCTACGCCAAAAAACATAGCCAGAAAGATCCACACCGTTAAATAGCGGTCGAGTAAGGACAACCTTGCCGAGGCTTTTTCTGACATACCTCTAGTTACCTCCTATTTCTCTTTATACTTATTTTTTTTCATGAATCTCTGTTTCGCAAACTTCAGGATCGAAACCCATTTCTGTGCAGAGATTAGGATTTTGCCTGAGCGGTGATGGTTTCGGCGGGGAACAGGAAAAACAAGAAAGCTCTTCAAGAAAACAATCCATCTGCTCCAAAAATCCCTTACAACCATCTTTATTCAAGGTATAGAATACAATTTTTCCCTCCTTTTCACTATTTATTAGCCCTGCCTGTTTTAAGATTTTTANATGGTGCGCAATGGCCGGCTGCGACAGGCCGATGGCCTGGATAATCTCACAGGCTCCCATTTCCTGGCAGGCCAACAATTTTAATATATTTAGCCTGTGCGAGTCTCCCAGTGCCTTAAAAATGTTGATCATAGTACCACCAATCTATATATTTAAATAGTTAAATGTTTATGCATATTGTAAGTATTACTGGTTTTTTAGTCAAGTTCAAATCGTGTTGTATATAAAAAATTTACCTGGCCTCCTGGAGAGCAAAGCTGATATTATTAGTTTTGATGCCTTTTAGTTACTTTGAAAGTCTTGGGTTATATAGTGTGGACGTTAAGGATTTTCTTTTACGAGGTGGCACGCTGGCCTGGAGTCTTGTACCTACTTCCGAAGAAGTCTTGAAACTTGAGTCGAAGGACTCGTGGAGTTATTTCGACAGCAGATAGCTACCTTAGTTGCTAAGGGTATCAGTTATGATTTGTTAAATAACAGGCTTTGATTACTCCTAGTTGTGGGATTGCTAACCTCAGCATTCCAGTAGCGGAGAAGGTTTACATCTTACTGCGGAGATTTCCAGTTACCTAATGTCATAGTCCATTTTTATTTCTATTTAACCCCTGAGATGTCTCGGGGGTTTTTCTTGCCAAAGGATGAACCTACGCTTATCTTTAAAAAAAATATTCTTTACTTCTCATTTAGTCTTGACAATAAACCGAATAGCACTTAAAATATGAGCACGGACTAATATTAGTTGTGATTGATATAAAAACAGGCTAATATCAGGTTTGCCAGGAGGCGATTTGTTTGGATAAGGTTTTTAGGGAAACCTATGTAGAACACGTAGCTAAACTATTTAAAATTCTGGGAGATGCCAATCGCCTTCGTATTCTGCTTACGATTGGCAAGGGTGAACGTTCTGTATCTCAAATTATCGAAGCCACAAGCCTTTCCCAGACTCTCGTTTCTTTTCATCTAAGGGCTTTACGAGATGCGGGTATTGTAACGGCAGAACGACAAGGGGCGTTTATTTACTACCGGTTGGCTAATGCGGATTTGTTAGATTTAGTTAGTGAATTTCATGGTTACGCTAGTAAAGAAAAGCTGGAAACTGAGAAAGTAGAATTTCCATACCCTTGTCCCCCAATGGGTAAAAAAATTTTTGAAAGGTAGGTGATGGTTAAATGTGGTGGTGGGGCGGGCCAATGGCGGCGGAAATGGGAAGCTACGCGACGCCGGAAGTTCGGGCGTTATTTGAGGATTGGGTAGGAGAGGTAGAAAAAGAAATATTAACATTCGTTGAAGCCAAGGGTGAAGTTCAGACAAAGGATATTGCCGAAAAGTTAAAAATTAACGAGGGAAGCGTGATTTTTTTTATTAGCCGTTTAGCCCAACAGGGAAAGGTTAAAATTAAGGCATTGTTATAGACGAAAATAAAGGTGAAGCTAATAATGTTGCTCAATCAATGGAGAAAGCGGCTTGTTCCCTTGACGAGAAAAATAGCGGTGAAGGCAAATAAGCCTGTTTTGGTAAAACAGGGTAATTACATCAATGTACTGGAGAGTTTATAATGTAAAAGGCGTCTTGAGGCCCAAGTGATTCGACGGGCTTCAAGACTCTTTTTCCCCCTGATGGTACTTTTTTATTTGGAAAGGTTGTAAGGGGGCAGCTCGCCTCGCTTTAGTAATGAGGGGTATCATTCAAGACTGACGCTCCAAAAAATTATTAAGGGAGGACTTCTAAAATGCCTTTAAATGCTTACATCGGTGTCTACAAAGGAACCCAGACTCTGGGCGGTACTGACGGAATTTGCGTCTCCGAGGGTGACGGTACTGCTGCAATCTCCATCACTCTGAACGCTACCAATAACGAGGTATCTGCTCCGATCAAACTTGCTTTGCGGTGTGCAAATACTTAAGACATTTAATCATCTTAATTGAACCGTATGGAATATTATGCCTACCAGATATTGTCTGCTTATGTTCATACAGCTTAATACCAGCTTCAATTTTATTATCAGTATCAAGCATAATGACTTGATAGTTACAGAAATATTTCGAGGCAATCCCCCCTCCTTCTTCCTCAGATTCATGAGTAGTAATTAATTTACCACTGACACTATGGACCTTTTTCAAATGTGTTTTTTGGCCCTTACTACGGCACCCTATGTACCGAACGGCTATAAGCCATCAAAAGAAAACACCCGCTATAATAGCAATAGCGGATGTCATTTTCGTTAATATTAAAGCAGTTCCCCTCTACGAGCTTTTTTGACCATGCCCCTATAAAAATAAGTACATTGGAAAATTTGCTCCCCTTTTTCAAAAGAATACCTGCGACAGGGAAAGCCGCATACAACGGACCGGCGGCTGCCGAACCCAGAAAAAACGCTAATGAAACACCTATAAAGCCGGACTTTTCTCCCATCAGCTTGATCATGGTTTCACGTTGTACCCAAACATCTAATAGTCCCAAAAGTATAAATATTGGTGGTATAACTGAAAGCATCTCCAGTGTATTTCTCCACGTTATGCTAAAAGATTTCTGTCCAATGGAAGGATAAATTATAACAAGCCCTAAATTGATTACTACCAAAATAATAAAAAATTTATATCGCTTAATGAGTTCTTTCATCTTAACACCACCCCCATGGCAACGGCTACATTAAACGAGAAAACAAACGCCAGAGTATTCCTTAAAATTGTTACTTTTTTACCGAAATATTTTATCTCAACAGGCATAGTAACAATTCCAACCATCATGAGAGTCGATATAAATACAGCAATTTGCATAATGCCTGCCCCACTTTTTAATAGCGCTGAAGCTAGTGGAAAAGCGACAAAGCCAGGTATTAGTGTAATTGAACCGATGACAGACGCAATAACCATGCCGATCCACCCTGATTGCCGGCCGATCATTTTGGATATTGTCTCAGGGCTTAATACAGCGAGCAAAATACCTATAATAATTAAAATGGAAAGGAATTGAGGAAGTATGTTTTCAAAGGCTTTCCAGGCTTTTTTCAGTGCCATCTTTGTTTTTTTCTTGTCTTTAATAAAAGAAAAGATAAGCAACCCCACTGCAATAATATAAAGAATAATTGTAAAAATGCCGAATACCCACCTTTAAAGTAAACTATTTGGATTATAAAAAAATAAGCCGATTTCTCGACTGTATTTCACATAATATAGTCTCATCTAAGCCTCTTCTTGGATGAACTTTTTAATCTCATCCTTTCCGGGAACCCTGCCAAAAGCTTTAACCTTTTCGTTGATTAAAATTGCAGGAGTCCTCATAATCCCATATCCCATTATCTTCTTGATATCCTCCACCTTTTCTACCGGCGCCTGGAGACCCATTTCCTTTACTGCTTCCTCGGCAAGTTTCTGAAGCTTTTGGCAGTTTGAACAACCCGTACCCAAGATTTTGATATTCATTATTTTAGCCATCCTTTCAAATTTAATATAGTGATATTATCGTCTTTATTTAATCAAAACATTTAATCAAAGCCAATCCAAAAAAGATAAAACGCCAAAAACAGGACCAGAAGTCCAAATATAAACTTCAAAACTTTACCGGCTCTTTCGGTATCCTGAGAAGCTGCCAGTGTCTGTACAAATCCAACCGAAGTACCTGCAACAAGCAGTAACGCACAGTGGCCAACTGCATAAACCGCAAGCAGTACCATCCCGTATACAATGTTACCCTGCCCGGCAACAAAAGCCAGGATGGCCACAAGTACTGGTGACGAGCAAGGAGACGAGAGAATACCTCCGACAATACCAAGCAGGAAGGCTCCGAGCAACCCCTTCCTTTTGGCAGGTACACCGCAGCTTTGAGGCATGAAGTTTAAAATGCCGAACATCTGGAGCGCCACCAAAACCATAATTACTCCCAATACGATGTACCACCATTTTCCCGTTCCGGTCATCAACCTCCCCAGCATGGCAGAGAGCGCACCAAGTACTGTAAAAAGTCGTCGCAAGACCTATACAGAAAAACAAGGAATACTTGAAGGCTCTTTTCTTATCATTCCCTGCATATCCCCCGACATAACCGATCACAAGCGGCACTGCTGAAAGCACACAGGGGCTAAAGGAAGAAACAAGCCCTGCAACAAGCGACATGACAAATGCAAGCCAGATGTTCTGGGATAAAAGCTGTCCGAAGTTTGACGAAAACTCAGCTATCACTTCACCCCCACCTGTTCAAAGGCTTTTACAAGGCTTTCTTTTGGAATGAAGCCCTCATGCCTGCCAACCTCCTTGCATTCTGCATCATACAGGATTTGCGTTGGAATCACCCGGATTTTATATTTCATTGCTTCCGCGCGGTTTTCATTGACATCAATAACCTCAACTATCACCCGGCCTTCATATTCCTTTTTCAATTCCTCCAGTATCGGAGCCATCTGTTGGCAGGGAATACAAGTCCCTGCTCCCAGATACAACCAGCCTCGGCAGTTTTTCGCTGCTGTTCTGTGTCACAACAGATTTCTGAGGTTCCATAGGCCGGGCAGCATTCTTGTAAGCATATATCCCGGCAACCACAACAACAATTGCTGCAATCACTCCAATCTGCAGCCACCGTTTTGATTTCTTATTTACAAACCCGCCTTGCTTTTCTTCCATTTCACACATCCTACTAATTTAGATTACTATATTGAACATGTAACCGATCATGATGATAGTTACCGCCATAATTCCTATAAATACGGCAAGGAGAATTGGTTTTAACACATTCCTTAGAATAATCATTTCCGGCAAACTAAGCGCCGTTACGGACATCATAAACGCAAGCGCAGTGCCCATAGGCATGCCAAGCCTGGTGAGTTCCTTGACGATAGGGATAGTGCCTGCCGCATTCGAATATAGCGGGATTCCAACCAGTACTGCCAGAAATACAGCGAACGGATTATCTTTACCCGCATATTGCGCGAGCCATCCCTCCGGCACCCAGCCATGCATGATTGCCCCAATGGCAATACCAATAACCACATACAACCATATCTTTTTCAGAATATCCCTCACATAAACCGCAGCCCCGGCAAAGCGTTGCTTCCAAGTGAGTTCCTCGATTTCCATTGAGCCGATTGTCATACTGAAAACATACTCTTCAACATACTTTTCCATTCTAAGCTTGCCGATAACTATACCAGCTATTATTGCGACAGTAACCCCTGCGGCAATATACAGTAAGGCAATCTGCCAACCGAAAAGTCCCCAGAGCATAATAAGCGCAATTTCGTTGACCATCGGAGAGGAAATCAGGAACGAAAAAGTAACACCCAGTGGAATTCCCGCCTCTAAAAAACCTATGAAAAAAGGTACTGCCGAGCAGGAGCAGAAAGGCGTTACAATACCCAAAAGCGCTGCGAATATATTCCCAAGAAAGCCTCTCGCCTTGCCTTCTCCAAGCAGCTTCTTCGTGCGTTCGGGAGGGAAAAAGCTGCGTATGACCGATACAATAAAAATAATAACTGAAAGCATCAAAAATATTTTCATTGTGTCGTAAAAGAAGAAGTTCACGGCTCCCTGGTAATGCTCAGACTCAAAAAAGCCTTTTCCAACTCCAAACAGGCCGAATAGCCATTTCAGAAAGGCTGTCAGACATATGCTCAATTCTTCTGCAATATATTTCAACAAACAGTCTATCCATCCAAACATCATATCACACCCTTATTAATGCTGTTTATTTTTTTCCAATAATGATTTTGTTTCCTCAATCTGCCGCAGGATGATACCTTCAGCAATATCTATCATCTGGTATACTTCAGGATTTTTGACTTTATAAATCACCATTAGCCCTTCTTTCCGGCTCTCAACAATGCCTTGATTTTTAAGCACCGAAAGGTGCTGTGAAGTGTTTGACTGTTCAGATTCGAGGTTCGGAAGAATTTCGCACACACAAAGGGGTTTTTCCTGAAGCAACTTTACAATCTGCAGTCTTGTCGGATGCGACAGCGCCTTGAAAATATTTGATATCAACTGGTTCCCCATGTTCGACATTGGTTAATCTCTCCCCTAAACATTTTTTCTGAGTGCTTGCAGACATAAGCTTTATTTATATCGGACAATCCTTTATATTAGAATTTACTAATTAACTAAATTTAGTATACGGTGTGTTCAATGAAATGTCAATTCTTCTGTAAATATTTTTTAGCAACTGGTGTAAAAAAAATGTCCTTTTTTACAAGGACACTACTCCAATTTGCTCATAACATCAAAAACCGAAGAAAATTCTATTGCTCCAAACCGGCACAATTTTTGAGAGTTTCGGCATCCCACACAATCAAACTGATTGCACCATATCAATGCAAAACTCACACAATTTCTTGTACCAATTTCTCTCTATAACTTTATCACACTTTAACTTTATCACACTTTCCAGATTAGCACATTTATCATCCCCTACATATTATATAGAAAACAAAAGGAGTGATATAAATGGCATTTGGTACTGCTGGTGCAGTAGCTGATAGTGCTTGCGCCCCAGGTTTTGGTAGTCCAGCTTTTATTATCTTTTTGATTTTGATCCTTCTCGTTTTCGGTGTGGGATTCTGTGGAGGTTGCATTTAAAGTATAAAAATCCGAATATATCCTGGACATCGTTTTATAACCATCCGGTCTTATCTGCCGATGGTTATAATTTTTTTCGTCAAAAGGATGAATTATTTACCCTAGCGAGATATAAAATTATATAGTATTATTTATTATATAAGGTAAAATATACTAATTTAAAGAGGTGAGCAATTATAGTAGAATTTCTCGGTTCTCTTGGACTACTCCTTTTTATCAGCACTCTAATCCCCTTTGTCATTCGCCGATTGAAAATATCTCAGTCTGTATTGAAAAATTTTTCTCGTTATCACCATTCATTGGCGTTTGCCAGTTTGGTGGTTTTAACTATGCACGGGTTGCTTGCACTAACAGGGAAGCGTGGCTGGCAGTGGGGCAATTTATCGCATTTAAAAGGCGATATGCTGACAGGAATAATAAGCTGGTTGGGGTTGCTGGCTGTAGTTGTGCTGGCGACGTTCGCGGTTAGGCAGAAGCCGTTTTCCCGTATTCATTGCTGGTTTGCTGGATTGCTTGTTGTTGCAGTCTTGTTTCATATATTGTAAACAACGGCACTTACTATACTCGCCGTATCACCCTTCGGACATAAAAACAACGGATCGGGAGCAAGTTCCCGGCCCGTTGTTATTCTACTACTAATTAAATTTTATTCCTTCGTGGTAAATTTCCAGTCATCGCCTTCAATTCCCTCAAAATTGCTACCCGTGTCTTCTTCTTCAAAATAATCCGCTTTAATAGTGACCTCAAATGTGTCTCCATTTTCCAAGGGATCTTCCAGTGTGACAATGAGCGTGTCTCCGTCAATTTCAACCTTATTTATGTCTACGTATTCGTCGTCGCTCTGGTTGTAAACTTTTACAGCATCCAGCAGGGTCTTTCCTGAGATCACCTGGATATCGTCACTGAATTCCGCTTTGAGGACACTGGTGTCGTCCCCGTCAACATCATTAGCACCGTCGTCGGGTGTCAAACTGACAATTCCAAAGGTCTTGCCGGTACTGAACTCCCATTTGCTGCCGCTGATTCCGTCAAAGTTTTCACCCGATTCCTCTGCTTCGATAATACCCTCTTCAATGGTAACCCTGTACGTTTTACCGCTTTCAAGGGATTCGTCAAGCTTGATGGTCAGGGTTTTATCCTCGATGGAAACCTCGTCAATATCCACATCCTCATCATCTGTCACATTCCTGACGTTGATTCCGTCCAGGACGCTCTCCAGGTCTTCTACAGCTTTTACTTCCATATTGAACTGTACCACCAGTTCATCGGTATCCTCATCCACGTCATCGCTGCCGTCTGCGGGCTCCAGGCTCTTAATTTCCAGTTCATCACTGGTGTTGTTGTCGTCGTTGCCGTCCTCATCGTTATCGAGATTTTCCAGTAGAATCCTGTAAAGCACGGTTGCCATTTCAGCCCTGGTTACCGGCTTGTTGGGCTGGAAGAAGTTGCCGGGATAACCGATCATATAACCATATTTGTACATCCCCCCGACATAAGGCCTTGCGAAGCAGGGGATTTCGTCGAGATCCTGGAACGAGAACTGGTTATCCTGCTCCAAACCAATCGCCCTGATAGCCCAGACGGCCACCTCGTACCTTTTGGCAGGCGCCCAACCATTTAAATCATCGGCCTCGTCTTCCGTCAGTATTCCCTCGTTGACGGCAAAATTAAGGCAGTCGTTCATCCATGAGGGAACATCGCTGTCCCAGGAACGGTCCGAGTCAAAGGTACCGGTAAAACCGGACGCCCTCGAGATCATCATGATTGCCTCATATTTGGTCACATTGACATCCGGCCTGAAACTAAGGTCGGGATACCCTAGAATAATCCCATACGAAGACATTACCTGGATCGGCTGCGCCGCCCAGTGCGAATTAACATCCGTCAGTTGAACAGCTTTCCACTTACCCTGGCCTTTAAATTTCCAGTTTCCTTTTCCCTTTCCGGGATTGGCATTGGACGCCGCCGCTATCCCCAGGACCAAAACCATTGTTAAAAATATGGTAAATAAGCTCTTTTTAAACATCATCACACCTCCACACCTCCAAGTTAAAATTTTTTAATAGTAAAGGAATTAACACACTTTAAGTAAACACCCCCTTGTAGGATAGTTTAAATCCCAGAGTTGTATCTTTTAATTTTTAATACGCTGTATATAAACTTTTTGGGGGGTGGTCAGCTATTTAAAAATAAATTTTTCAGTAAAAAAAGCAGCCCGTTTGAGCTGCAGAATTACTTATTACCTTTCTCATCTTTTCCTAACAACTCCCCTGGCGTGATCGGGTAGGTTTCACTCAACCGGCAAAACACTTTTGCTAAAAACAGCGGCAAAATATTGCATTGAGCTTATTCTACAAACTTAGGGAGAACACTTGGCGCATATGGACATGAACAGGTTGGTGCTTAAGTACCGGTCGCCGCGATCCGGCAGGATGGCCACGATAACGCCCGACTCCATACGGTCAGCTACCTTGAGGGCGCCTGCCACGGCCGCGCCGCTGGACATGCCCACGAAAATACCTTCTCTCGTGGCCAGCATTCTGGCCGTTTCAAAGGCCTCTTCGTCATAAATGGTGATCTTCTCGTCCAGCAGCTCGGGATGGTAAATCTGCGGTACAATGGCTTCCTCCATGTTTTTCAGACCCTGGATGGTATGCCCCTTCACCGGTTCGGCACCGATGATACGGACGCCCGGCTTCTTCTCCTTTAAATAGCTGCCTGTCCCCATCAGCGTCCCAGTGGTACCCATGCCGGCGATAAACACGTCCACTTCCCCGTTGGTCTGGGCGTAAATTTCCGGACCCGTGGTCTCGTAGTGGGCAAGAGAATTGTTCTCATTGACAAACTGGTTAGGCATATAGTACAAATCCGGCTCATCATTGACGATCTGGTGGGCCAGCCGGATGGCGCCGTCGGTTCCTTCCCACGCCGGGGTCAGGACGACCTCCGCCCCGAAGGCCTCCAGGATTTTGCTTCTCTCCATACTGACGCACCCTGGCATTACAAGTTTGACCCGGTATCCCTTGGCCGCTCCGATCATGGCCACGGCAATACCCGTGTTCCCCGATGTAGGCTCCAGGATTATTTTACCCTTCGTAAGCTCACCGGACTCCTCCGCTTTTTTTATCATGTAATAGGCCGGGCGATCCTTGACAGAGCCGCCCGGGTTGCTGCCTTCCAGTTTCCCGTAAATTTTTACTTTTGGGTTCGTGCTCATTTTTTTTAATTCGACCAGCGGCGTATTTCCTATGACAGATAAAATGTCCATCCCTTGTCGCCTCCAACGTTTACGTCTTAATCCAACACGCCTTTTATTCGCTGTACTTGACCTTATTTCCTGCCTGCCGCAGAAATCCTGTCACCTCTACATTAAGAATCTTTATAATTAGGCATGATTATCGTCTTGATATGACTTGTCATTACATGGCACAGATTGAGTTTTGCCGTTCGTTAAAGCATAAACATGGCCAACGATATACTATGACCTTAAAGTGGCCTTCGAAAAGGAGGGGTGGTTACATTGCCCGCCAGGTAAACCATTGCGATAATTTTAGTAAAGCATCCAACATCCTTCTTGAAGTATCAAGAACATTCTTTGCTTTTATCAGGCTGCTCTCCAGCGAGAATGCGCCGGCCGCCTCATGAAACTGTTTTGTGCAATTCCTCAATAGCCACAAATTCTTTAATATTTTTATATTTTTCTTATTCATTTTCATACCACCGGCCAAAAGCGCACTCGCGGTGACTTATTATCTTCAAGCCTTTCCCCGCGTTTTCTATCAGACTCTTCATCAAGTTTGCAGGTCTATGAGTCTGGCAGCCAGGATGGGTTTATTCAAATAAGGAATGATTACTTTATTCATACGGTTTGTAATTCCAGTGAACACGTCAGCTTAGATACAATATTACCAGTATCCATAGCCTAACTTCCTCCGCACGACTTGGCTATCTTGTGCAAAGCAATTGTTTCTACCTTGCTTCAATGCCCAACATAATCTACTCTTATTTTTGTATTAAGCCTGTAAACCTGAATTAATAAATTCCATAAGATTCCTAAAATTTAATTCATCCATATTTTTACTTTTGTTCTTGTAACTTCAGGAAAGATAACCATAGAGATCACATTTATGGGGTCAGGCTTTACTTTGTTACTTTCTTCGAATCATTTTCTCCTTTAAATTTTCCAGCAGCACGCCTGCAAGTTCCTTATCCATCATGCTCTTAATAGCTCTTACTCTTGATGGTTCCGGTCGACCATTTTCGTTAGGGTCGTCAAGCCCATTCCTTTCCGACCTCGATCACGGCCCCTCCGGGAAGTCCCCGCTTCTTCCGCCTTCCTTGCTCGCGAAGCGAGGGCGAAGGGAGGGGTAGTTCACTAGTAATTGTCAGGTCATCCTTATCCCAATCTGTCAATTAGTCAAAAAGGCTGACTTGCTTGTATTGAGGCACTTGCTTTTGCGTAAAAGCATTCTCTCTTATAAGTTGCTTTTCAGATATGTCGGCAATAAAAGGAGATGGGGTACGGGACGTTAAAAGTATAAGCTCATCCCGTGCCCTTGTCATCCCGACATAAAAAAGCCGTCTCTCCTCGTCAATATCAAAGTCGGGGTTGCTGTTCCTTAAAGGAATCATGCCATCGTTTACACCGCAAATGAACACTATGGGAAATTCAAGGCCTTTTGCCGCATGTATGGTCATTAACGGAACCGCATCCGGAGAATAAACCTTGCTACCGCTGCGGACAACATCACTTTCGCGTCCCAACACAAGGTTTTGAATAAAGGAAGACATTTTGTTATGCATAACAGACGTGTTTAAAAGCAGTTCCATGCACCTTATGCCTGACAGACTGTTGTCGTTAATCCAGGAATCTATAATCTTCCACGGCTTTTCTTTATTGATGATAGGTTCATATTTCTTCAACATTTCTATGAAATTCCGTGGTTTGCCCGGTTTATGCAGCGGCAGCTGAGTCCCTTCCATGATCCTCGCGAGGGATGATACGCTTTTCTCACCTGCAACGTAACTTTTCAGGACTTTTTTGTTCAGGTCTGCCGTATATATGCTTCCTGCTTTAAGGCATACCAATAGTGAAGCGATATCACCGGGGTTGAGCAAAAACCTGAAAAACGCTATCGCCTCACGGACCGACTTATCTGAAAGAAACTCGTCCCGCCCGACGACTACATACTGGATACCCTCTTTTAAAAAGCACTGCTCCAGAATTTCCGCCTGACGATTGGTGCGGTATAATACGGCAATATCGGAAAAGCCTCTTGGGTGTTTTGCCACAGGCCTTTTTCTTTTGGGTGCTGACAGTGTCTGTGCATCAAGCATATCGATACCGCCAATCGTACGGTTTATTTCCTTGGCAACAAACAGCGCCTCCGAAAATTCATCGTTGGTTTCTATAAGACGTACCTTAGTACCGCTTTCCCTTTTTGCGTCGAGGGAACAGGTACGCCCCCCTGCAGCTTTCTTTGAGATTACCGATTTGGCGGAAGTGATTATCTCGGGTGTTGAGCGGTAATTCTGAGTCAACCGGACGTGCCGGATACCGGGGAAATCCTCTTTAAACCTTTCAAAATAGCGAAAATCCGAACCCCTGAAACCATAAATGGACTGGTCAGGGTCACCTATAATAAAAATACTCCTGCTTTTCCTGCCCCATTCTTTTATCAAGCGGTATTGAATCCCGTTTATATCCTGGAACTCATCCACCAGTAGATATGAGAAAGAGTTTTCCAGGCTACTGTCCGATATATCCCCTGTGTTTGTAGATTGAAACCGCTTGAGCACTTCGAGGAGAATATCGTCATAGTCCATTACACCGTAACGATCAAGCTGTGAGCAGTATAAACCGTATACCTCGGCCGGAACATCCGGTTTTTTCTTATTTCCCGCCGGCGATATACCGCTTTTAATCAGCGATATCCCTCTCATGACATCCCGCGGAGAAATTTTCAATTTCATGTCCTTTAATATTTCTTCGATTATTGAAACGGCATTATACTCATCAATAATAGTTATGTTATTCTTCCATTTGGACAAAATTTGCAAGCATATGGAGTGGAATGTTCCGATTGTCATCGCGCCTGCTGTCCGCTTGTCCCCAAAATGCTTCTCCAGACGGACGCGCATCTCGTTTGCAGCTTTGTTGGTAAAGGTTACGGCGGTTACCTGCGAAGGATGTATACCACATTTTTCAACAAGGTAGGCGATACGGCACACCAGTGTTTTTGTTTTTCCGGTTCCGGGCCCGGCAATTACCGCAATTGCCGGGCTGGAGGATGAAACGGCTTCCCATTGCTCTTGGTTCAACCCGTAGGGAATATCCAAGGGAACAGTTTCAATAGCGTCCTCGCCGCCTTTTGTCGGATAGGTATCCGCTAAAACCGGCGCCGATTCCGCTTTACCAGGCGTAACCTTTATGTCCTCAACTGTTTCGGGTATATCGTTAAGAATGCACAACTGGCCGGAAAGCATATCTATTTCGCTTTTGTCCATTATTTTGATTCTGCCGTATTCCCCGTCAAATCCGGGTTGTATTTCAACCTTGCCGCACCTCAGCCTGCGGATGCCTTCAGCTATGTATGGCCCTGCCGCCAACTCAATATCGTTTAGCTGCGCTTCACGGAGTATGAACAGCTCCGGTCCGAGGTTCCGGATCAGTTCATCGTACTTCTTCTTCACCTTCATACTGGCTGCAGTATAACCTATTGAGGCGGCTATCACTTCGTGAAGCGGAACAAGGCTTTCAAAATACTTTGCCGCCGGTGGTACGAACCCCTCTACCCTGTCTGCAAGGGCTTCAACCCGGTGAAGCACTCCGACTGTAATCCTGCCGCCGCATACAGGGCATATGCCTCCCGCTGCTTTTGTATCCGCAGGCTTCCAGCACACCTTGCACGCCCTGTGCCCGTCGTAGTGGTATTTGCCTTCCTCCGGAAAAAACTCTATTGTACCGTGGAACTCCTTTGTGCCGCGGTTTTTTTAAAGCCTTCAATATGGCCTGATAAGAAAGCGCGGTATTAAAAATGTTTGCTTCTCTTCCCAAGTTTGCCGGGGAATGCGCGTCCGAGTTGGAAACCAGCGTGAAGTCATCCAGCGCGGAAAGGCGCCAGTTCATCGGAGGGTCTGAGGAAAGGCCCGTTTCCAGAGCATAGATATGGCCTGTAAGGTCCCCGAAACACTCCATAATGTCGTCAAAGCCGGAATAGGCGCCGTACAGGGAGAAATGCGGGGTCCATATGTGAGCGGGTATAAATATGGCCTCCGGGCAAATATCGAGCACTATTTCAAGCAGATCCCTGCTGTCAAGTCCCAATATCGGCCTGCCGTCAGAACGCAAATTGCCAATGGCCTCAAGCCGGTGCGATATTGATCCGGCATACTCCAGGGTGGGTAGAAGGATCAGGTTGTGAACCTTTCTTACCCTTCCGTTCTTTTTGTATATTGAGCTGATCTCGCCGGAAACAACAAATTGAGGCTTGAAATCTGCTCCTGCGAATTTATCCTCTTTGCGGAAATCATCCTTAAGGGTATAAAGGCCTTCTCCTGAGGGGACAAGCTTCTCCTTTAATTCCTCACGCCAGGCCGGATGAGTAAAATCACCCGTACCAATAACGCCAATCCCTTTACGCCGCGCCCAAAATTCGAGCATTTCAGGTACACAATCCTTGCTTGTAGCTCTTGAGTATTTTGAATGTATATGAAAATCAGCTATAAACATAATAATATACCTGTTTTTTATACTTTTATAAAAAGTGTATTTTAATATTATATCATATAATAACAAATAATACCTACAGCTTTTGTTACGAAATATTACATGGGAAATGTCAAAAAATATAGGTTATCAGCAATATAATTCGTAATATCTACTAAATCTTTTTATGCCAAAGATAGATATTTTAGCTTATACATCATTACCCTTTCCTACCTTATCGGCAAGGCGCGCCTTCAAATCTAAAAACACTTCTTCGTCATTACTTATTATTATTTATCTATAAATTGTCATTACAAATATTGTTTTTTCTTGTTTACTGCATATAATATTATTGTAGATTACTTTAAGGAGTTGTTTTTTATGGATACAAGCAACATTTTGAAAAGTCTGGTATCAATTACACAATTCAATAAAGGACAGGCCGCAAAAATATTTGACCGTCTAAAAACCGAACGCCGCATTATTGTATTAAAAAACAATGCTCCCTCCGCTATACTTCTTTCTCCTGACGAATATTTGCGCCTCCTGGAAATCGAAGAAGACAGTTACCTGCTGAATCTTGCGGAACAACGCCTTGCCGGTTATAAGCCGGGCGACGGTATTCCATATGAAGAAGCCTTAGTACAAATGGGTCTTACACATGAGGATATCGAAAACGCAGAAGACGTGGAGATTGAATAGCATGTGGAAAATAGAATTTTTACCTGAAGCGCTATCCGACCTTGCCCGCATTGACAGAGCTGTTCGGGCACGAGTAACTAAAGGAATAAATAAATTTGTGCAAAATCCTGTTGCAAAATTTAAAGGCAGATATGGCAAGCCCCTGCGTAATCAGAAAGGAAAAGATTTATCAGGGTTATACAAAATAAAATTTCGCGATATTGGTATACGCGTTGTCTATTCCTTAAAAGAAAAAGACGGAATTATAACCATTATTATTGTTGGTGCACGTGCTAATGACGAAGTGTATGATGAAGCTTATAAACGAAGAATTAAGCATGACATATGAAGTACAGGTATAACACCGTGTTTTCATGGATGGAGGGCTTTTCTTCCCATAGGCCCGGTCTGGAATCAGAGGTCTTTAAGGGAAGGGCGAACCGGAACAGGGAACCCACACATTCGGCGCTCTCAAAGCCGATCTGCCTGCCCATCAACTCCACCAGGCGTTTGCAAATGGACAGCCCCAGTCGGAAGTGTAAATAATTTTGTATAAATGGAAATTCCCTCTTTAATTTGGTTAAACTACTATCAGTTCCCCCTTTAATTTCTCTTGCCCATCAGTTTGATGGCTCCGACAACCGCCCCTAATATGGCAATACAAAGGCCTGC
>Ga0067045_1030181_pt1 | contig 16360 bp, 17 predicted proteins | sample TerdegcTABiofilm_FD_59184 | JGI IMG/M metagenome (GOLD analysis project Ga0067045, IMG submission 59184) | Combined Assembly of (Gp0054472, Gp0054536) Wastewater bioreactor microbial communities from Singapore -Terephthalate degrading...
TGATGATACTAAGACAGAAACAAAAACAATTTCTGTTGAAGAGATGGCAGTAGTTACAGAAAAGGGCGCAGAGTATTTAATTCCACCTCAGGAAGAATTAATACTTATCCCAACAAAATGATTATTGATGAACGGTTGCGAAATTAATTTTGTAATATGCAAATATTTTCCATATATATATGCGTAGGAAAAATGGAGTATTGTATGACAACAGTAAAATTGTCTACCAAATTTCAAATTGTAATACCAAAGGAAATTCGTAAAAAATTAAAACTTAAACCCGGTCAAAAAATGCAGTTATTGCAAGATGGAGAAAGAATAGAATTTATTCCGTTAAAAGATATTAAGGAAGCTCGTGGTTTGTTAAAAGGAATGGATACAGGCATTGAAAGAGATGGAGATAGGATATGAATCTTGTGGATTCTTCTGCCTGGTTAGAGTATTTGACCGACGGTAAAAATGCAAAACACTTTGCTCCAGTTATTGAGGATACAAAAAATTTAGTTGTCTCTGTTATTAACATATATGAATTATACAAAAAAATTTATAATGAAAAAGGCGAAAGTACAGCGTTACAAATAATCGGTCTTGTGCAGCAAGGAAAAGTTATTGATGTTACTTCGGATATTGCTATTAAAGCTGCTCGTATCAGCAATCAATTTAAATTACCATTAGCAGATAGTATAATTTATACAACTGCTATAGAGAACAATTCTTTATTATGGACTCAAGACAAAGATTTTGAAGGTTTGGAAGGAGTAAAATACTTTAAAAAGAAGTAATCGATAAAAATTTACTAATTATTTTATCCAATCAATAATAACTAATTTACTTTACTGATCCAGTTCTTAATGGATTTATTTCATTACATATCTCTTTTTATAATATTATTAACATTATACGGAATAGCCGTTGGAAGTTACCCGGCATTCCGTATGAACCGTGCTACAATTGCACTTGTAGGCGCTGCAGTTTTAATTTTTATCGGGAGTATAAAGTTAGAACAAGCTTATGATGCAATTGATCTTAACACTATACTTCTTTTGTTTTCTATGATGATTATAAACGGGAATTTAAGAATTTGCGGTTTCTTCAAGTTGCTTACATCAAAAATTATTTCATTGGCTAAGACACCAAATCAACTTCTCGCTTTGATAATATTCTCATCCGGAATTCTATCGGCTTTTTTCCTTAATGATACAATCGTAATAATATTTACTCCGCTCGTTATAGAAGTTACATTAGCATTAAAACGGAATCCTATTCCTTATTTAATTGCACTTGTAACTGCAGCCAATATCGGTTCATCTGCTACGATAATTGGAAATCCTCAGAATATGATAATTGGTGTTTCATCTGGAATTACGTTTGCTAAATATGCATTATACCAAACACCTCCGGCACTTACTGGATTGTTTGTCATATGGATTATAATAGGTCTTATTTATAAAAGAGAATTCGATAGAGTCCGTTTCGAAAAGTTGGAACTTGAAAAAGTAAAACCATACAGACCGTTACTTATTAAAAGTATTATTTCATCAGTATTTATGATCATTGCGTTTTTCTTTGGAATACCAGTAACACTTGCAGCATTTGGTGCAGCCGGTTTATTATTAATTACAAGAAGGTTGAAACCGGAAAGAGTATTTTTAGAAATTGATTGGTCGTTACTTGTTTTTTTCTCCGCACTTTTTGTAGTTACAAAATCAATTGATACAGCGGGATTCGGTAGATATCTATCATTAACTCTAGAACCATACATTACAAAAGGGATCACATCATTTGCCGTTTCCTCTGCACTGCTAAGTAATATCGTTTCAAATGTTCCGGCAGTTTTACTTTACCGACCGATCATTCCAAAATTAATTAATCCAGATCAAGCTTGGATGATACTTGGAATGGCTACTACCTTTGCCGGCAATCTTACATTGATTGGATCCGTTGCTAACCTTATTGTTGCTGAAACTGCTAAGAAGCATTTTATAAACTTGTCCTTTGTTGAGTATCTTAAATCAGGATTAATTATTACCATTATTTCTCTCTTATTGGGAATTCTTTGGTTTAGTTTTATTTTTTAGAGAAACATTTTAACAGAAAGGTAATTATTATGTTTAATTTATTAACAATTCTTTTTATGGTGAACTCAATGGTAATAGGAAATATAAATCAGGACGAATTACGTAAAACAGCAGATCGACTTGCTAAAGAGATTATTATTATTGACACGCACATCGATTTGCCGGGACGATTAGAGTATAAATGGGAAGATATTTCAAAACCAACCGGAGGCGATTTCGATTATCCTCGCGCTAAATCCGGTGGTTTAGATGTTGCATTTATGTCAATTTATGTGGCAGCACGATTTGAAAACAATGGTGCTAAAAAAGAAGCTGATAGCGTAATTGAAATAGTTGAAAAAATCCTTAAAGAATATCCGGATAAATTTGCTCGCGCTAATAGTCCACAAGATGTGTATCAAAACTTTAAGGACGGAAAAATTTCACTTCCGATGGGAATGGAAAACGGCTCACCGCTTGAAGGCGACTTAAAAAATCTGAAATACTTTTATGATAAAGGGATAAGGTACATTACACTCGCTCATTCAAAAAGTAATCATATTTGCGATTCATCCTATGATCCTGATAGGAAGTGGAAAGGATTAAGTCCGTTTGGAAAAGAAGTGGTTAAGGAAATGAACCGACTTGGAATGATGATAGATGTTTCTCACATTACAGATGATGCATTTTACCAGGTAATAGAATTATCAAAAGCTCCGGTGGTTGCAACTCATTCTTCTTGCAGATTTTTCACACCCGGTTGGGAAAGAAATATGAGTGATGAAATGATTAAAGCATTGGCAAAAAACGGTGGAGTAATTCAAATTGCATTTGTATCGAATTTCATAAGTCAGGAAATAAGAGATAGAGAAGCAAAAAACCGAGCTGCAATTGCTGAATATTTGAAAGCGAATAATATTCCGGCAAATGATAAACGTGCCGGTGAATTCAACAATCAATATTGGAAAGAAAATCCAATCGGTTATGCTGATGTAAAAGATGTGGTTAAACATATTGATCATGTTGTAAAGTTAGTTGGAATTGATTACGTGGGATTAGGGTCGGATTTTGATGGTGCCGGCGATTCTTTTCCGTATGGACTAAAAGATGTTTCTTATTTTCCGAATTTAATCTACGAATTGCTTTTAGCGGGCTATTCAAAGGATGAAATCAAAAAGATTTGTGGCGGTAACCTGTTAAGAGTCTGGAGCGAAGTTGAAAAGATTTCGCGTAACTTTAAGTGATAGTATCCGGGTCTTTAATTGAAGAAAAAAAAAGACCTGGCATTTATTGCTTCAGTTTATCTTTAATCTATCCAGCTATCCAAAATGATCTTTGCTCTGAAAAACTTCGCTAAAATTCATTACATTTGAAAGTGAAAATAACAATCATCCCAAGAAAATTTATAGTTGGATATTGCTAAACAATATATTGTTCAATGCATAAATACTGCGGCTAATAATCTGAGATTAAGTTCAGAAAAAATTGAAACCGTAGCAATTATTCGGGAACGTTTGAACTCGTCCGAAAACCTTTTGGAAGAACTAAAAAATTTCAAAAAAATTACTGAACTATCTAAACTTGGAATTAAATTAGGCGAATTTTACAATTTTATTGAAACCGGTAAAATAGATTTCTTAAAATTATCGGATAAATTTAAGGAGCATAGTTACAACCTTGTCCGCGAGTTGAATTATGTTCTTGATGTTCTTACTCCTCAAATGATGAGAAATTTATTTCAAAGAGTGGATGTTAGTCCTATTAATGTTGATCTTACCAAACGCAGTAAAACAGAAAATGAAGAGGACAAAACAAAAAGGGAAGAATATAGTTTTCCAAAAAGGTCAAGAGCGGATGAATTAAAAGAAGCATTTATCTTTGAAGAACTGAACCGGGAAGATGCGTTCAATTTTGAGAGCTACGAAGAGCGGGTACTTCGACCGGTTAAGGAACTTGATGCGTTTCTAAATCGAGTTCAAAAATACGATTACACAGAAAATGAAATGAATACATATATAAGGACTATTTACGATAATGCTCAATTATCGCAAAAGGTCGGCTTCGAAGTTTTATCCAATATGCATAAAATTTTTGCAAACGGACTCGATATGATCCATCAGAAAAAAATTGCACCAAGTCCTAATGTAATTGAATCTCTTAGATCATGTCTTATAGTTATTGTGGCAGTTGTGCGGGGAAAGGAAGTTGATATTACAAATTATCTAAATCGTGCCGAAACATTTGGCAAATCAATTCTATCAAATAAAAAGGGAAGGTAATGGAAATATTCGCAGTCATTATGGCTGGTGGGGTTGGATCTCGTTTTTGGCCGCGTAGTAAAGAAAGAAAACCGAAACAGCTCATTCGAATTGTAGGTGAGAATACTATGATTCAGGATACGGTAAAAAGGTTAGATGGGTTGGTAAAAAAGGAAAATATTTTTGTCATCACCAATAAGATTCAGAAAATAAGAGTTAAAGAACAGTTACCGCATATACCAGAAGAAAATATTATTGATGAACCTTTCGGTAAAAATACTGCTGCTTGTATTGGTCTTGCATCAGTTATAATTAAATCCAAAAATCCAGACGCAGTTACAATTACTCTTCCTTCAGATCATCTAATTAAAGATGATGAATTATTCAGGGAATGTCTTCTAACCGCAGCTAATTATGCAGATAAATCAAAAGGTCTTGTTACAATTGGAATTACTCCTACAAGACCGGAAACAGGTTACGGCTATATTCAATTTGATGAGGACAGTGTTGAAAAAAATATTTACAAAGTATTAACATTTGCCGAGAAACCGAACATTGCAACTGCAAGAAGATTTTTAGAGAGCGGCGACTTCTTGTGGAATTCAGGAATTTTTATCTGGAGAGTTGATACTATACTTAATGAAATACAAAAATATTTGCCAGATCTTTATGACGGATTATTAAAAATTGAATCCAGTCTTAATACACACGATTTTGAAAAAACAGTTGTTCAAGTTTATGGTCAGTTGAAAAGTATATCTATTGATTATGGAGTTATGGAAAAATCGAATATCGTCTATTTAACTAAAGCAGATTTTTACTGGAATGATGTTGGAAATTGGGAAGCAGTTTATGAAATTGCAGAGAAAAATGAAGAAGGTAATGCAATAGTTGGCGATGTATATACTCAGAACACATTCGGTTCATACATTTTTTCGCCAAGAAAATTTACAGCAACAATAGGAGTTGAAAATTTAATTGTGATAAATACAAATGAAGCTTTACTAATTTGTCATAGAAATAATGCTCAGGATGTACGTGAAATTGTTGATCACTTAAAGATGAACAAGAGAACTGACTTAATCTGATGAAAAAAGTTATAACGGAATATGAAGTAAACAAACTTGCTAAATCCGGCGGCAATGAGATAATTATTGGTAAAGATGATTTACTAACTCCTCTTGCAATGGATCGCATTAAACAGTTGGGTCTTAAAATTAACCGTGATGGTAAATCGGAATCCGTACAAAATAAGAAATCACAAAAAATTGTTGTCGGTTCGGATCATACCGGGGTTAAGGTTAAAAAGCTTGTTGTTGAGTTTCTGAAATCAAAATTATACGAAGTTCTTGATGTCGGAACATACAGCGAAGAGTCGGTTGATTATCCAGATATTGCTTTTAATGTTGCAAACCGTGTAGTGAATAAAGAATTTGAATTAGGAATTATTATTGATGCAACCGGAATACCATCTGCAATAACCGCTAATAAAATTCCGGGTATAAGAGCCGCAACTTGTTATAATGAATTTTCAGCAAAAAGTTCAAGAGAACATAACGATGCAAATATACTGGTACTCGGTGCAAAAGCTGTTGGTGAGGAAACCATTAAATCGATTATAGATGTCTGGCTTAACAGTAATTTTTTAGGGGACCGGCATCAAAGAAGATTGGATAAAATAAAAGCAATTGAAGATAAATATTCCAAAAGAAATTAATTCTTACTTGTAACCAAATAATTGAGTAATCCGCTTGTACAACGAAAAATCACGTGTTGAATCAAATAAGAAACTATTAAGCAATACTTTTTTACTGCGTGTTTATTCACCATTAATTGCTGCTTCAATTAAACCGGGTCAGTTTTGCAATATCAAGGTATCCGAATCAAGCTATCCGTTGCTTCGGCGTCCATTTAGTATTTGCGAAGTGGAAGGGGACTATCTCCATTTTATGTTTGACGTTCATGGAGAAGGAACCAAACTATTGGCAAATAAACAAAAAGATGATGTAATTGATATACTTGGACCTTTGGGAAATGGATTTAATTATAGCGGAGATTATTCAACTGCAATAATTGTAGCCGGTGGAATTGGTATTGCTCCTTTTCCATATCTTATTAAACAAATTCCAACTGATAAAAAAGTTGTCAGCTTCTTCGGTGGTCGATCAAAAGAAAATGTAATTGAATATGGAATGAAGAATCTACTTGTTTCTACTGATGATGGTTCAGCCGGATTTAAAGGTAATGTCGTTCAATTATTAGAAAAAGAGTTCTATCCCTTCAGAAATGAATCGGTTAGAGTATTTGCTTGTGGTCCTAATCCTATGTTGAAAGCATTACAGGAATTTGCAATTCAAAAGAATATAGAGTGCCAGATCAGTACCGAATGTGCAATGGCGTGTGGTTTTGGAATTTGTCAGGGTTGCCCAATTGAAAATACAGAAGGTGATGGATACTATTTAGTTTGCAAAGATGGTCCAGTGTTCGATTCGAGAATGGTGAAGTTATGAGTCACGCTGATCTTTCAATACAGATAGGAAGTTTACATCTCAAAAATCCAGTGCTGCTTGCATCGGGAACGGTTGGATACGGAAACGAGATTTCTCAGTTTACAGACATGAGTAAGTTAGGCGGAATAGTAACAAAATCATTATCATTAAAACCGCGTAAAGGAAATCCACCGCAAAGAATTGTTGAAACACCATCAGGAATGCTTAATGCCATTGGTCTTGCAAATGTTGGAGTTGAAGTTTTCGTAAAAGAAAAAATTCCTTTCCTTAGAGAATTAAATACCACAATCATTTGTAATATTGCAGCAAGTTCAATTGAAGAATATGTTGAGTGCACTAAAATTCTGGATCCAATTGATACTATTAATGCATTCGAAATAAATGTATCATGCCCGAATGTTAAGGAAGGCGGATTAATTTTTGGCAACGATTTAAACTCCGTTGGTAGAATAACAGAAAGAGTTAGAGCTGTTACAAAAAAACCATTGATAATAAAACTCTCACCCAATGTTTCCCGTATTGCTGAGTTTGCAAAGGTTGTAAAGGACGAAGGTGGCGATGCCGTTTCTGCAATCAATACATTAGTTGGAACCGCATTCGATATATGGACCAGGAAACCGAAGATTAAAAATATTACCGGCGGATTATCCGGTCCGGCAATTAAACCGGTTGCCCTTGCAAAAGTTCTTGAGATAAAAAGAAATGTTGATATTCCTATAATCGGAATCGGCGGAATAATCAACTGGCAAGATGCTGCTGAATTTATGATTGCCGGTGCATCGGCAGTGCAGATTGGAACGGTTAATTTTATTAATCCTAATGCCGGTGTAGAAATTGTAGAAGGATTACAATCGTATTGTGAAAAAATTTCTATCGGTAAATTATCAGAAGTAATCGGGTCCTTCCAGTTGTAAAATGAATATTCAAGAAGCGCTTAATAAGATTTATTCAATGCATCAGTTCGATATAAAACTCGGACTCGATCGCATCACTAAGTTACTTGAACTTATCGGTAATCCTCATCTTGAAATTAATTATATCCATATTGCCGGTTCTAATGGAAAGGGAAGTACAGCATCATTCATAGCAAGTATTTTGATGGAGGCGGGTTATAAAGTTGGATTGTACACATCACCACATCTTATTCGTTTTAATGAAAGAATTAGAATAAATAATCAGGAGATTAATGATGAATATATCGCCGGCTTTATTAATTCAATAGAAAAAATTATTGAGCAGCATAAACCAACATTTTTCGAAATTACAACTGCTTTGGCATTTAAATACTTCCATGATAACAAACCGGATTACGTTGTTTTAGAAACAGGTTTGGGCGGCAGATTGGATGCAACGAATGTAATAGATCCGTTAGCATCAGTTATCACATCAATTAGTCTGGAGCATACTAATATTTTAGGTGAAACTATTGAACAAATTGCTTTTGAAAAAGCTGGAATAATTAAAAGGAATAAACCTGTATTTGCCGGTGCTTTGCCAGGTGAAGCTTTGCAGGTTATTAAATTACGTGCCGATGAAATGAATTCCAATTTAATCTCATTTAATCAGTTTGCTGATTTAGGTTACGATAATGTCAGGATTAAGTTGAAAAGTAGAACGGTTAACATTTATAGAACAGGTCTAATTGGTAGTCATCAATTTCACAATTCGGCTTTAGCTGTAAAAGTTGCCCACGATATTTTTGGTATAAATGAGTTATCGGTAATCAACAAAGGTTTGATTAATGTCATAGTCAATTCCGGTATTCAGGGTAGATACGAAATTGTAAGCACGCGCCCTAAAGTTATACTCGATGCGGCTCATAACCCGGAAGGTTTACAGGCATTTATTACTGAATTTTCACGAGAATATAAGTCGTATAAGAATCGAATTCTTCTATTTGGGGCAATGAGGGATAAAGATATCGGTTCAATGTTAAGGTTGTTGAGCCCTTATTTTACCCGTATTTATGGTGTCCAACCTAATTATGAACGGGCAGCCTCAGTGGATGAATTAGTAGAAATGGCTAATAAAAACAATGTTTCCATAACACCATTGCGGGATTATAATATTATAAATTTCACTGAAATAGCAGAAGATGATTGCCTGGTTGTCCTTGGTTCAATATATTTGCTGGGCGAAATTAAATCAAAAATGATGAAAAAAAACTTGACAAATAGGTGATTGAAAACTAACTTTGCCGTGTGCCTCAACATCTTCTGCATTAATTAATTAATCATAAAATCAATAAAATCAATTGTTTCCCCGAAAATTGTTTAACCGAATAAAAATCACAATCAATTAACAAGTCTTAGGAATTATTTATGCCGATGGATATTTCAGAACTGCAATCAAAAAAAATTGTTGATCTCTACAAGATTGCAAAGGATTTCGGGTTAGCTGGATACAGCGACCTCCGCAAACAAGAACTTATTTTCAAAATTCTCGAAGCTCAATCTCAAAAGGATGGGTTGACCTTCTCCAAGGGTGTACTCGAAGTCTTACAGGATGGATACGGTTTCCTCCGTTCTGCCGATTACAATTATCTTCCGTCACCTGATGATATTTATGTCTCGCCCTCCCAGATAAAAAGATTCAGCTTGAGAACGGGCGACTTTGTAAGCGGACAGGTAAGGCCGCCTAAAGAGGGTGAGCGATTCTTTGCATTGCTTAGAGTTGAAGCAGTCAATGGGAAAGATCCCGAAGCAATCCGCGAAAGAACTCTATTCGATAACCTGACACCTATTTATCCTACTAAAAGATTGAAACTGGAATCGGCTCCCGGTGAATACTCGATGCGTATTATGGATTTGCTTTCACCAATTGGAAAAGGGCAGAGAGGTTTGATAGTATCGCCTCCTAAAGCCGGTAAGACAATTCTATTACAGAAAATAGCAAACTCAATTACAAGAAATCACCCCGAAGTAAAAATTATTATGTTACTTATTGATGAACGTCCCGAAGAAGTAACCGATATGCAGCGTTCAGTTCAGGCAGAAGTAATAAGCTCTACTTTTGATGAACCGGCAGATAGACACGTTCAGGTTGCTAATATGGTTAGTGAAAAAGCAAAACGTATGGTCGAAGCCGGTGATGATGTTGTAATATTGCTCGACTCAATAACCCGCCTTGCACGCGCACATAATACAGTTATACCTCACAGTGGTAGAATCTTATCGGGTGGTGTGGACGCCAATGCACTTCATAAACCAAAAAGATTTTTCGGCTCGGCACGTAATACCGAAGATGGCGGAAGCTTAACAATTATTGCAACTGCTCTTATTGATACCGGAAGCCGAATGGACGAAGTTATCTTCGAAGAGTTCAAAGGTACCGGTAATATGGAATTGGTTCTTGATCGTAATTTAGCTGATAAGAGAATCTTCCCAGCAATTGATTTAAATAAATCAGGAACAAGAAAAGAAGAACTTCTACTTAAAGAAGATGAGTTGAATAAAATCTGGATCCTTAGAAAATTATTGGCTGATTTTGATCCTACAGAAGCAATGGAATTTATTCTTGATAAAATGCGGGGGACAAAGAATAATAAAGAATTCCTGCTCAGCATGAATAGTTAGTGACTATGAAGCTGAATAGAATATTTACTGTTTCCGGGGTCCTTGTTTTATTGTTGATTCTTCAATCCTTTAGTTTTGCTCAACCTACAAGAGAACGTGAAGGAAAATCCGGAAGAAATTTATTCGAAATAAACCTTCTTCCAGTTAGTGATTCTTTGGATTGTTACATTTCTTTCAACATTCCTTATGACCGGCTTATCTTTATTAAAAATGGTGAAATGTTTTCCGGAGGAGTTCAGATTTTTTTTGATATCAAATTGAATAACAAAATTGATCAAAGAAAATCGTATGCAAAGACTGTAATGGTAAATTCTTACGAGGAGACTCAATCCAGGGAAAAGTTTATTGAAGGATTAATAGATGTTCGTTTAGCTAATAAAGATTATGTTATTCATCCATCTTTGAAAGTTGAAAATACAAATCAAATCATAAATCTGGATTCCCTTGCTCTAAATTTTTCAAGAACAAATCAGAATGTTTTTTTTCAACCAATTGTGATTGAAAAAATTGATAATAGATGTGCCGAAAATGGTTTGTTTAAGCTGGTGAACAGAAATAATAGAATTCCTTACGAAGCAAAAAATTATGATCTATTGATACCTGTAAATAGTAATACTGTTAATGAAGCATTAATTAAAATTGAGCAACCGGGTCAGGTTTCATTTAATGAAAAACTACCAGTTCAGATTACTGAAAATCTGAACTTATCAGAATGTGAAGAAAGAATTATCATTAGAACCGGAAAATCTTCAGAGAAAACGCATTATGTACTCGTAGAGAATTTCAATAAGAAATTATCGGAAGGACCGGTTACTGTAAAAATAATTGACGGCTCTAATGAAAATAGTTATAATTTAAGTGTTGATTGGATTAACAAGCCGATAACCCTTATGAATCCGAATACCGCTACTGAATTACTCGAAATAATTTATGATAGAAGTGAATTGCTCGATTTATATAAAAGTAGTAATCAGCTTAAATACAAAGCCCTTGTGGAATTCTGGAATAAGAAATTCCCCGATCGTGAGTTTCAGTTCAATGAATGGATGAATGAGTTCTATCAGCGCGCCGACTATGCAATGAAAAACTTTAGTAACCTTGCCAACCAGATTGGCGCTAAAACCGACCGTGGTAAAATTTATATTCAATATGGTAAACCCGACGAGATTAAAAGAGAATATTCATCCAGCAATAATATTGTTGAAATTTGGTACTACAAAGATTTGCAAAAAGAATTTATTTTTACTGATAGAACCGGCTTGGGTAATTATACGTTGGGAAAATAAATGACTCGATTGGTTTTCACATGTGGAGATGTCAACGGAATTGGTCCGGAGATCTGTGTCAAAACCTTTAATAGAATTTATAAGCCTGGCAAAAGAGCTATAATATTTCTCTGTCCTCAAAATGTTTTTCTTCAAACTATAAAGCAAAATGAGCCTCGATTTGAATACCAGATAATTTCAAGTCATTCCTTCGAGATTATTGACACCCAAAAAATTACTGTAATTGATAGTGGAAACGTTAAGCAAACATTAGGCAAACCAACAAAATCATCTGGTAAAGTCGCGTTTGATGCTGTAGTCGATGCTGTAAAACTCGTGCAATCTAATTTTGCAGATGCAATAATAACCGCTCCAATTTCTAAGCAAGCTTTCAAATTAGCTGGAATAAAATTCCCGGGTCATACAGAGTTATTAGCAAAACTGTCAAAAACCAAAAAGTACTTGATGCTTTTTCTTTCGAAGCAAATGAAGTGTGGATTGGTTACAATTCATAAACCAATAAGAGAAGTATCAAAATCCATTACAAAAGTTAGTCTAAGTAATGCATTATCTGCTTTGCACAACTCACTCGTTAAAGATTTTGGAAAGTCAAATCCGAAAGTTGCAGTACTTGGATTGAATCCGCATGCCGGTGAAGAAGGTACTATTGGTAAAGAAGAAATAGATATTCTAAAACCGGTAATTAATTCTTTTAAAGAAGTTAAACCGGAAGGCCCTTTTGTGCCGGATGCATTTTTCGGAAATAATTTATATAAAAATTATGATGCTGTATTAGGAATGTATCACGATCAGATTTTAATTCCATTTAAGATGTTGAATTTTAATAATGGTGTTAATTACACTGCCGGATTACCATTTATTAGAACTTCTCCTGATCATGGAACTGCATTCGATATTGCCGGTAAAGGAATTGCGAGTGAAGAAAGTATGGTGCAAGCGGTCTATTGGGCAGAGAAAATCTTTTACAACAGAAAAAAATCCTGATGACCTTCCAAAATTATTCTTACCTCACACTTATTTATCCTTATATAATGCGATCGATCGATTACAAAAAATGGGCGGATTTTATTTATTCGATTAGCAAAGAATTGAAAAAGAAAAATTTATTAGCTCTGGAGCTCGCATGCGGAAATGGAGCGATTGCAAATAAACTGAATAAAAAATTCAAATACCTTTGTATTAGCGATCTATCTTTGCAAATGATTAGTGCAGCAAAAAAAAATATTGACAGAGTCTGCTGTAATATGACCGAGCTCCCATTTCAAAGAAAATTTGATTTTGTTTACTCTACCTTCGATAGCGTTAATTACCTGATGTCCGGACAAAAAATAAAAACTCTTCTGGACGAGGTTAGTTTAATTCTTCAACCTGACGGAATATTCACATTCGATGTAAGTCTGGAGAATAATAGTAAACTGTATCAAAGGTACCTGAACAGAAAGGGAAGTGTGGATGGAATTAAATTTGTCCAAAAAAGTAAGTACCTCGAAAGTAGGCGCATACATTATAATTACTTTGAAATAACACTTGCTAATGGTCAAAAGGTTGAAGAAATTCATAAGCAGAAAATTTATCGTTTTGAAGATTATTTTGAATTTATTGATGACTCCGATTTTTATGTACACAAATGTAAGGTTGCCTTTACTGATATTGATGCGAATGCACAAAGTGAAAGAGCACAATTTATACTAAAGAAGAGAAGGGACAGATGCTGATTTTTAATCATGTTGATTTTAATTATCCCAATCAACCTGTGTTTCAGGATTTAAATCTGCAAATAGACCAGGGAGAGTTTGTTTTTCTTATCGGTAAAAGTGGAATAGGAAAAACATCATTATTGCAGATGATTTATATGGATCTCTCTCCGCAATCCGGATATGTGCAGGTTGGAGAATATTCTTCGGAATCAATTAAATCCAGGGACTTACCCTACTTAAGAAGAAAAATTGGAATTGTATTCCAGGATTTTCAATTATTACATGATAGAAATGTTTATGATAACCTTGCATTCGTATTAAATGTAACCGGTTCTTCGAATAGAATTAATAAGAAGAAAATAATTAATGCACTTTCCGAAGTCGGTTTAGCACATAAACAGAGTAATATGCCTCATGAATTATCGGGCGGTGAAAAACAGCGTGTTGCAATTGCAAGAGCAATTATTAATGAACCATTTCTTGTTCTGGCGGATGAACCTACTGGAAATCTTGACCCTGAAACTGCAGATGAAATTTTAGAAATACTTAGGAAAATTAATTCGCGCGGCACATCTGTAATTTTAGCTACACATAATTATGACCTGGTAAGAAAATACAACGCGAAAATAATCCGTCTTGAAGGAGGTAAAGCTGTAAAAGTTTTACTTAAGAAAAAGGAAGCAGATTAATATCAACCCAGTTTGATTAAAATATCCTCTGTAACCTTTTCAATAGGCAGCGACCCATCTATTTCGATTATGTCTGCTTTGTCTTTATAAAAATCAAAAACCGGTGAAGTTGTTTCGTGATAAACTTTTAATCGCCGTCTTATAACGCTCTCATCATCATCGGCACGTTTAAAATAACTGTCTAAGGATTTACAAACGGGACAATTAAAATTTTCTTTTACTTCGGTTTTATTTAAAATATTTCCGCATTTGCTACAAACCAATCTATTTGTCAAACGGTCGATAATTATTTCATCTTCAGCATCTAATTTTATTAAATAGTGTTTTTCGTTTTTAATGGTTTTAAAAATTTCTTCAAGAATTTTTGCTTGATTGATGGTTCTTGGATACCCATCAAGAATAAATCCATTGCCGCACTTAGGGTTGTTTAATGTTTCTTTTATTATTCCACCCATAATTTCATCAGGAACTAATTCTCCCTTGTCAACAATTTCTTTAGCTTTAATTCCAAGCTCAGTCTTGTTTCTAATAGCTTCTCTTAAGATATCACCTGTTGATATATGAGGAATATTTAGTTTACCTGCTAAAATTTTTGCTTGTGTTCCTTTGCCGACTCCGGGAGAGCCAAAAATAATTATCTGCATATTATTTTAAGATTTGGTTAGGTGTTAAGAAATTATTTACAGGGCAAAGTTAAAGAGAAATGGTTTTATTGCCAAAATTATTTTTAGTTATTAGTTATTCGTTTTTTAAGAAAATAATTTTCGAGCAATGATTTGGATTCCTCTGCATAAATGCCTGAAAAAAGATTGGGTTTGTGATTGTATTTGCCGCTTTCAATTATGTTAAAAAGGGAGCCGCACGCACCGAATTTCGGTTCAAATGTTCCAAAATAAATGTTCCGTATTCTTGCTAATAAAATTGCACCGGCACACATTACACAAGGTTCAACGGTTACAAATAAATCGCATTGGTCAAGAAATTTTGAATGAAGATTATTTGAAGCAGCAGTTATTGCGATCATTTCTGCATGTGCAGTAGGATCTTTTAATCGATCAGTTTGATTGAAACCTCTTCCGATAATTTTGTAGTTATGAACAACAACTGCACCGATAGGCACTTCATCATGTTCGGTTGCTTTTTCAGCTTCCTGAAGAGCTGCATACATAAATTTATATACATTTTCTTCGAAGAGCATTAAATAGGATACCGATTTAACTTGAAAAATTCTATTAGTAATTAAATAAAAAATTCCTTTTAAAAAAGAATTCTCTATTATCAATTCGCAATTTTCAATTGATATTGTACACCCGGAAGGATTCGAACCCTCAACCCTGTGATCCGAAGTCACATGCTCTGTCCAGTTGAGCTACGGGTGCTTAAAAATGTATAATGTACAATGCATAATTTACAATTTAGAATTAATCCAATTGCAGATTTTACATTGTACATTAATTTTGTACACCCGTAGGGATTCGAACCCCAAACCTTCTGATCCGTAGTCATCGGGAATCGCTGAATTTTCGCTAAAAACAAAGAGTTTGTTTGGAACTCCATACATAGTCCATACAATTGGAAGGAGTTCTAAAATGTTCTTAACAAAAAATTACAAGTCAGCTTTTTACCAAATTGTTTATTTTGTTGATGGTAAAAGAACAACACACTCAACCAGAAAGACAAACGAACAAGAAGCGGTCCAATATCTGGAAGAATTCAAAAAGTCTTTTGAAATCCCTTCCGGTGTACCTGATTCAATTTCTCTCCCGATAGAATCGGGATGTTCCAAAATAACTACTGATAAAAATAATCTTACTCTCTCAAAATTCAAAGAGGAGTATCTTGAATATTGCAAACCCGTTAAAGCAAAAAAGTATATTGATTCGATAGAATTTTCCTTTAAGCAGTTTGTTTCTTTTTGTGGAAATCTTTCCTTATCTGAAATTGATATAAGAACAGTTGATAAATTCATTAACTTAACTTTCACACGTACACAAAGAGGAGCTCATCTCTATTACCGTTCACTCAAGGCAGCTTTCACTAAAGCTGTTGAATGGAATTATATTCCGGTTAATGCTTTTACTAAAGTAAAGTTTCCAAAGCTTTCAAAAACATTTCCGGTTTTTATTTCTGAAGATGAGCTGCTGATTATTCTTGCAAACACTCCACATCAGCATCTTAAAGATATTTTCACAGTTGCCTTCTATACCGGTTTGCGTCTCGGTGAGTTAGTTAATATGCAGTGGAACTGGATAGACTTTCTACAAAATCAAATTACAGTAAAATGCTCT
>Ga0067045_1003720_pt1 | contig 16340 bp, 12 predicted proteins | sample TerdegcTABiofilm_FD_59184 | JGI IMG/M metagenome (GOLD analysis project Ga0067045, IMG submission 59184) | Combined Assembly of (Gp0054472, Gp0054536) Wastewater bioreactor microbial communities from Singapore -Terephthalate degrading...
ATTGATCCCCATGATGTGGACACGGTGGCCGAGCATGTGGACATGCTGCAGATCGGCGCGAGGAACATGCAGAACTACGCGCTCCTCGTCGCCGCCGGGCGCAGCAGCAAGCCCATTCTCCTCAAGCGCGGGCCCAGCGCCACGATAGATGAGTTCCTCTTCGCCGCNGAGTANATCCTNCACGAGGGCAACGACCAGATTGTGCTCTGCGAGCGGGGGGTGCTGCCCCTGGACCGTACCTACACGCGCAACACTCTCGATGTGGCGGCGGTGCCCGTGCTCAAGGAGATCTCACATCTGCCGGTCATCGTGGATCCCAGCCATGCGACGGGCCATGCACGCTACGTGCAGGCAGCCGCGCTGGCCGCGATAGCGGCTGGAGCCGACGGACTGATCGTCGAGGTTCACCCGGAGCCGAGACGAGCGCTTTCAGATGGCCAGCAGTCGCTGACGCCTGAGGGTTTCAGCGAGCTGATGCAAGCCGCCGCGCGCGTCGGCGGCGCCGTCGGCCGCACTGCAGACTGGTAGGCGCAGCTATTCCGAGCGCTGAAGCTCGCGGATGGCTGCCACATCCTCCACACGGTCAACGTCGGTAGCGATCGCCGGATCATCGCTGACAAGCGCGCGTGCCGTCGCTCGGATCAGGCGAGATGCAGCGCGCTCGAGGGATCCGATGCTGACCAGACCCGCGCCCGTTACCACACTCAGTCCGACGATGACGGTCACCCCCAGCCCAAGCATCATGGCGAGCCGGAGGGGGCTCTTGCGATGGGCGTGAGCAGCCTCGATATGGCTCCGCGCGGCCAACAGAGCCGCGGGACGAACCAGGACCATGTTGCCGCCCGTGAAGCGGCCCTGACGTGTGGCCAGAGAGGTGCGCTTCATGGCGGGAAACGCTCTGGCGCAGACCTCTGCCCTGACGATCGGGTAGACCAGATCAGCGTCAACCTGCAGCGCCATGTCCATAAACCGGTCAACGGCGTGCGAGGTTAGAAACGGCATGTCTGCCGTGCAGATGCAGGCGCATGAGGCATCGCGGCAGGACTCGAGGCCTGCGAACAGGTTGTCCACAAAGCCGCCATGGTCGGCTATCCGATGGGCGCTTTCCGGTACATCGAGGTTCGTCACCGCACAGACCTCGGCGATGCGCCGCGCCTTGCTGAGCGACCTCACGGCAAGCTCGAGCATGGTGAGAGTGGGGGAGCCCGGGCCGCCTTCGGGATCCTGCACGCGCAGAAGCGAGCGATGGCGCAAGCCCGTGGCAGAGGAGAACTGCGGGTCGGCTGCGCCTCCTGCCATCACGATTGCCGGCACCCGGTCGCTGTTCATCTCAGGATAGGCTCATCGCAAGGGCTGCAGTCGAGCCGACGAACTGCGACGCAACGGCGAACGGATAGGCCGTCCTCAGGCCATCGGCAATAGCGCGCGCGTCTTCCTGGGTATCGGCGACGCCGAAGACGGCAGAGCCGCTGCCGCAGAGCCGCACCGGCGACGCACCCGCCCGCGCCATGTCCTCCATCAGGTCGAGCACTGCAGGCGCCAGATTGGAGATCACCGTTTCAAAGTGGTTGCCGAGGGCATCACGCAGCGCCGACACCTTGCCGCTGCTGAGTGCGTCGCACACCGCCTCCGTATCGGACCGTCGGCGCCCGCCGCCGCGATCGAGCGCGTCGTACGCGTCACGAGTGGAGACGCCGCAGTTCGGTTGCGCAATGACCACCGGCAAGGGCGGCGATGATGGTACGGGGGCGATTATTTCGCCTCGTCCGCGAACCAGGGCAGTGCCGCCGAGGAGGAAGAAGGGCACATCGGACCCGATCTCGGCCGCCGCTGCAGTCAACGCATCGGGATCGGGCTTCCAGTCAACGAGGGCCGCCGCGGCCCTGAGGACTGCTGCAGCATCGGAGCTGCCTCCGCCCAGACCGGCCTCGACGGGTATGCGCTTCGTTATGTGGATGCGAAGTCCGATCGGGACTCCAGCTCGACGCAGCACAGCCTCGGCCGCGCGAAATGCCGTGTTCCGATGGTCGGTGGGCATGTGGTCCCGCGGCTCGGGAATAGCTGAGGCATCGCACGTTACCTCGACGTCGCCTCGGTCGGTAGTCTCGATCACGATGGTGTCGGCGAGGCCGATCGTCTGCATCACGCTGACGATATCATGGAAACCGTCGGGGCGCAGGGGCCCGACGTCCAGGGAGAGGTTGACCTTGGCGCAGGCCAGCGCGGTTGCCCGCCTTGGTTGCATCGGGTCCGTGAACTGAGGATGAGGGCGCCGACAGGCGGGTCGGCGCCCCGCGATGCAACTACACGATCTCGACGGTCGCGCCCTGCTCTTCGAGCTTGGCCTTGATCGACTCCGCCTCTTCCTTGTTGACGCCCTGCTTCACGGGTTGCGGAGCGCCTTCGACCAGATCCTTGGCTTCCTTGAGGCCGAGCGAGACGACCTCGCGGACCGCCTTGATGACGTTGATCTTCTTGTCGCCGGCGGCCTTGAGGATCACATCGAAGGAGGTCTTCTCCTCCTCCGCAGGCGCCGCCTCTGCAGCGGCTGCTGCGACCGGACCTGCTGCCGCCACGGCGACCGGCGCTGCCGACACGCCCCACTTGTCCTGGATAGCCTTGGTAAGCTCAACCAGCTCGAGCACGCTGAGCTGTTCGAGCTGCTCGATCAATCCTTGAATGTCTGCCATCGTTGTTTTCCCTTTCCTATGCTGCCTGCGCCTGTCGCTGATCCGCGAGCGCCTGCAGCGTCCTTACAAACTCACTGGCCGCGCCCTGAAGTGTCCCGACAAAGTTGGACAATGGCGCCTGAAGCGTGCCGAGCACTTGGCCCTGGAGCACTTGCTTGGGCGGCGCCTTCGATAGGGCGGTCACGTCGTCCGCGCTGAAGACGCGTCCATCGAGCCAGCCGCCTTTGACGGCGACATCGGGCTTGCGCAGATCACGCAGAAACGTCAGGAGCGTCTTCGATGTCGCCACCGGATCGTCAAGCGCGATGGCGACGGCGGTCGGCCCGGACAGCAGGGAGAGAAGCGCTTCAGGAGCGCCGTCACCCAGCGCACGGCGGAACAGCGTGTTCTTGACGACATGGAACTCGCCGCTCGTGGACCGCAGGGCGCGTCGAAGTTCGGTGATCTCGCTCACCGTCAGCCCGCGGTAGTTGGTGAAGATGATGCAAGCCGCTCGGTCCAGCGTGGCCTGCATGGCTGCCACCGTCTCCACCTTGTCGGCGCGCGGGCCCTTTCTTAGCATGTTGTGTCTCACCTCCTCGAAGGGACGGCATGAAGCCGACCCGGTATACGGAGCGACGGTCTGATGCGGCACGACCGGTCATGCCGAGGACGAGACAGAGAATGGGGCAACGTCGGGGGAAGACAGGCGACGACATGACGCCTGTGGTGCCCTCCCTCGGCGGGACGCGACATGCAGCCGCATTTGAGCCCGAGCTCCCGCTGTCTTCGGCAGGCTGCTCCCTCCCGGGAGCGACAGGACATTATACCCCGATTGCTGCGAAACAGCTTGCACTACGCGGCGCGTGCTTCCGTGTCGGGCTCTCAGGGAACCGGGAAGGTAACGCGAGCGACGATACCGCCGGCGTCGTGATCGCTGGTCATGGTGAAGGTGCCGTTGAGGCCGCCGCGGACCAGATCCGATACGATGCGTAGACCGAGCCGGCCCTTCATGGACGGATCGAAGCCCTCCGGGAGGGGGTGACCGTCGTTGAGGACTGTGACCGTGATCTCCGTATCGGTCTTACGGGCCTCCACCAGAATGCGCCCCTGGTCGAGGTCCGAGAAACCGTGCTCCACGGCGTTCTGCACGAGCTCATTGAGGACGAGGGCGAACGTCGTGGCGTGGCTCAGAGGAAGCCGAATGTCGGGGCCCGCGAACTCGGTGACGATGCTCTTTCCGGGCGCAACGACGCTCTGTTTGGTCGCAAAGAGAATGTGCTCGGCAAGGCGCCCGATGCTGACGCTGTCGAGATCGTCGCGGAGGAGCAGCTCATGGACCGCTGCGATCGCCTGGATACGACTGAGCGTGTCGTTCATGGCCTCCTCGACGGTCGCGAATCCGCCGTACCGCATCTGCAGGCGCACGAGACTCGCGATCTGCTGCAGGTTGTTCTTTACGCGATGATTCATCTCCTGAATGACGGCGGACTTCATCATCAAGCGTGCTGTCTGAATGGCTAACGCCGCCTGCGCTCCCAGAGCCTGCAGAATGGCCAGCTCCTCCGGCGGAAACTCGTGCACGCGCTCGGTGTAGCAGTTCAGAACGCCAAGCACCTCGCCGGTGATCATGAGCGGTACCGAAGCCAGCGAAGTCAGTCCGGCTCGTTCGGCTATGTCAGGGAAGCGAGTGTGGGGATGCTTCTTGACATCGGGCACGGTCATGATCCGGCCCTGCAGCACCGCTCTGCCTGCGATGCTCTCGCCGAGCCTGATGGGCGGTTTGTGGACGTACTCGGGGATCGGCGCGCGCCCATCGGAGCCGCACGTTGCCTTGATCACCAGCTCCTGCGTCTGATGGTTGACAAGCATGACCGTGCATATCTTATAGGACATCGCCCGAGCCGTGAGCTGGACGAACTTCAGCAGCATGTCGTCGAGGTAGACGTTCGACATGATGGTCCGACTGACTTCGGACAACTGCTGGAGCTGCACCGCAGTTCGCTCCAGATCGCGGGTGCGGCTGGCCTTTTCAATGGCTCCGGCGACCTGTCCGGCAATGCCGGATAGCAGTCGCATCTGATGCTTGGTGTACTCGCGGGGCTCGCGCGTTCGGACGTTGACCACGCCGAGAACGCGGCCGCGCGAGAGCAGCGGCACGGACAGGATGCTCTCGAACTGCTCCTCATGGATCTCCGGGAAGAATCGGAAGCGATCGTCCTCATAGGCGTTCTTGGGAACGGCAACCGGCTTCCTCTCCTTGGCGGCCCAGCCCGTGATGCCTTCGCCGACCTTGAGCCGGATTTTGCCGATCATGGACTGGCCGGTTTCATCGGCTGCGCGCAGCACCAGCTCATTGGTCTTGGGGTCCAGCAGGTATATCTGGCAGGAGTCCGTTCGCGTCACGTGGATGGCCACTTCCACGGTCACCTGCAGCATGTCCTCGAGATCGAAGGCGGCGCCGGTTGCCTCACCCACGCGCCGGAGCGCATCGGCTTCTGATCGTCTCTCGTCGAGCTCCTCGCGCAGAGACTGGATCATCTGCTCCGCTTTCTGCAAGGCGGCGTCCCGCACCTCAATCTCCCTGCGGAGGGTCTCCGGATCGGAGGCCATGAGATCAGCCGCAGGCAGCGGCGTCTCGCCGGTCGTCGGGTGCCGGAAGATATTGCGAAAGCGAACTTTGAAGCGTCCGCCCCGAGAAGACGATGACATGGTGAGCCTATCTGATAGCGCCGGCGCCAGGCATGGCTGCCGAGCGGCGCTGATCGGTCAGAGTCCTAGACATTGTGAGCCAGGATGATCGCTTCGGCAATGTCGCGCATGGACTTGCGGGTGTTCATGCTCTGCACCTGGATACGCCGGAAGGCTTCCTGTTCCTTGAGGCCGTACTGGTCCATCAGGATGCCTTTGGCGCGATCCACCGACTTGCGCGTCTCCAGCTTGTCCTCGAGGTCGCGAGCTTCGCGTTCGAGCGCAAGGTGCTCCTGCCAGCGACTCAGCGTGATCTCCACAGCCGGCACAATGTCGGACTGCTTGAAGGGCTTGACCAGGTAGTAATACACGCCAGCATCCTTGGCCCGGTCAATCAGATCGGACTCGTAGTAGGCGGTCAGCAGCAGCACGGGCGCGATCTGCTCGGCGTGGATTGCTTTGGCGACATCAATGCCATCCATGATCGGCATCTTGATGTCCAGGATCACGACGTCGGGCGTCAAGGCGCGAACTGCCTCCAGGGCCTTGACGCCGTCCGCCGCCTCTGCGACGACGGCATAGCCGAGCTCCTCGAGCGTGTTCTTGAGATCGATCCTGATCAGCGGCTCGTCGTCGGCGATCACGATGCGTAGTTGTCTTTCCGATGGTGGCGTCTCTGTCACGGTATCTACTCCGAAAGGGTCTTCAGGGCGGTCAGGCAATGAGCAGGGGGCGCGGCACGTACTGCAGACTGGGGGGCGTCGGGAAAACGCAGGTTCGGCGAACCTCCTGCTGCCGCTCCACGAGGGAGCGAAACGGTGTATTCACGGTCGACACCCTTGGCGACCGCGATGTTGAGGGAATGATCGTAGCTTGACCGTCGCTGGGCATCATTGTACAATACGCGGGCTTGCCAAGTCAAAGAACGTTCGGCGCCAGGGCGCTCCCGACCAACGGCTTGCACAACATCAGGGGAACACGGAATACCGATTTGGGTAGCGCGTCACGTTCGGAACGCCAGGCTGATGAGGCGTCTGCAAAGGACAGCCGTGCGCCAGCCGGCTGGCGCAGCGCGCTGTGGCCGACGCTCGCGTACCTCATCTACTGGCAGGCCGCGCCGCGCGTGCGTGATGAGCGCATTGGCACGGTCGTGCTGTCAACCCTCGTCTCCCTCGTTCTCGTCGTCGTCCTGGCTGCTTCCTACGGCAGAGCGGTCCGAAGCCTTCGTGCGGCGCTGGCGCTGACGGTTTGCGCCACCGTCGCCGCGGTACCGTTGCGACTGATGGTGGCGATGGGTAAGCCCATGGCGCCGTGGAGCTGGCTCCTGTCCGTTGCGGGCCTGGCAGACCTGGCGTTCATCGCGCTCGGGGCTGGCCTCGGCATCCTGCTGTCCCGTTTGATTCGCAGCGCCAACATGGTGCCGCCGGTTGCGGCAGTGTTGGCTCTCGTGGACGTGTGGACCGTGACCCTGGGCGGACCGGTGCATCAGATCATGGAGAGCGAGGCGCCCGCTGCGCAGCGCGTGGCGGAAGCGATGACCGTGAAGCTGCCGACAACGACGGCGGGAGCGGCTCCGATCGCCGTGGTCGGCTTTGCCGACTTCCTCTTTATCGCCTTCTTTGTCGCCGCCATGTGTCGCTTTGCCGGAGAGCGTGAGGGCTTCGCGCGAACGGTCTGGCCGCTGTCAGTGGTGCTCGGCCTGTACATGCTCGTCGTACTGATCACCGGCTGGCGCATGCCGGCGCTGGTGCCGATGGCGGTCGTGGTGGTTGCGGCTCATTGGCGCCGGTTCCGCTATTCGCGCAGTGAGGCCTTCGCGTTGCTGTATGCTGCGATTCTGATGGCGGCGATCGTGGGCGCGGGCGCGTTCCTTCGCCGTTGATACCCGTCCGTGCGGGCGCACATGGGCTACCGCAGCTTCTTTCGGCGAAGATAGGACAGCAGTCGGTCGGGATAGTCGGTCTGTAGCGCGTCGGCCCCCAGGTCCACTGCAGCTTGCCACCCGGCGTCGTTGTCGGTGTCTCCCATGACGTCCATCCAGACGGTCGCGCCGCGACGATGGGCTTCGTCCACCTGCTCGCGTGTCCATTCGAGCATGTGACCGTCCATGGCTTCGGGATGCAGCCTGCTGACCAGAGCCTCCATTGCCGCCAGGTCGGCGGGGTGGCCCGGCATGATCGCCATCGCAGGCATGAGCCGCCGGTACTCCGCCAGGCGGTCGGGCGAACCGTAGACGATGGCCTTCCCGCCGAACCGCAGCGCGTCAAGCACGCGCATCACCTCGCCGACCGGAGCATCCTTGTGATCAATGTACAGCCCGATGCGCGCACGGCATAGTCGCACAACCGCCTCGAACGTCGGGACACGCTCATGGACGTCCGGGAAGCGATCGGAGCGTATGGCGAGCTTGCCTATCTCGGCCAGGGTCAGCTTCGCGATGTCGCCCGTGCCGTTCGTGGTTCTGTCCACGCTGCGGTCATGCATGACTACCAGATGTCCGTCCGCCGAACATCGTACATCCACTTCGACGTAGTCCGCCCGCAATCGTATTGCCTTGCGGAACGCCGTGAGCGTGTTCTCGGGCGCCACGCCGGCCCCGCCACGATGGGCGACGACGAGCACCGGCGGTCGCGCCTTCGGCGATGTGACTGCGGCAACGAGCGAACAGGCGCTCATCATCGTGATCATTGCTATCGTCAGTCGCATAGTCATGGACGCCAGATGAGCGGCTCGCTGTCGGCGTCACCCTCGTTCATCGGGCCGAGCGCTTCATCAGGCGTGATGATGGGTGACGACGATGACGTGGGCTGCATTCTGTCCTTCGGGACGATCGAGATCGCCAGTCGCAAGCGAACGGCCTCCTTCAGGAACCACCAGTGTCCTTCCGTCGCGCAGGCTCCGTCGTGGGCCAGAGCCAGGCTGTGCATGGCTAGATCGGACCTGCCCGCGCCAAGCCACACAAGGGCGTCGTCCTCAAGCCACTGAATGACCGACTGCCGAATCGTTGCGGGATACAGACTCGGGATGGCCTCTGAGATAGAGCGATCGAGCATCTCGCGGACCTGGGTCGGACTCAGCAAGACCCTGCTATGCTGCATTTCGCGAACCTGTCCGGCAAGCTCGTCGAAGCGTCGGCGGTCTACAGACCCCATGAGCGCGGTGATTGTTGCCATCCAGACATGGTCCTCCCGCGAGGGCTTGCTCCACGACGAGGGCAACCCGCCGAGCATGGCATAGGCGGGATGCTCGGGGTACTCCGCGTCAGGCGGGCCGATGCGATCCAACGCGGCCGAGAGACCGATGGGCATGAGCAGGCCGTGGTCGCGGTTGACCTGCACCGCCTGCTGGACGCGAAACCGGGCGAAGTCAACGGGTACGACGGCAGCGCATGGCGGCTCCGCATCGTCTGTCTCCTCGTCCTGCTGAATGAGCTCCTCGATCGTGTCGACGTTCTGGCGCAAAGCCGCGACCGCCCCGAACATGTCCAGAACGACGGCAGTGACAGGCTGACTCGTCTGTGTCGCCGCAAACGCTATGGTGCGCCTGCCGGGCGGCTCGAGCGTCGTCATGGCTGCCACCTCGAGCTTTCTGGGAGTCGCACGGTTAGCCTGCGGAGGCGCTGAGGGTTCCGCCGATGCATCGGCACGGATGCCTCGCTGACGCAGGAGGAACAGTGCGCGCCGCGCATCTTTGGCACGGCTCGGCGCCTCGGAGTGCGCTAAGACAGCGAGCTGGTTCGCAGCCGATTCATCGGCCTGATTGTACAGGGACGCCACCTCAGCGTCTGCGAAGCTGGCGGTGTGTCCGTGGGATGCTCGGGGTTGGCGCTTCTGTTTGGCCACGGTCTACTCCGGTGACATGGATTGGCGACAAACGGTGTGTGCAAGGACTTGCGTGTCCGTCAGGCGTCAGAATCGCGGCGGCGTCGTGGTCTGATCCAGAAGCCGCTGTGCCATCATTGCCGACTCCGTCCCCGGCGCGGCCCCGATGGCTCGCGTCCAACACTCGCGAGCGGCGTCCAGATCCCCGAGCGCCTGTGCCTGCAGTCCCGCAGCCAGATACTCTCGGGCAAGAGCCTCGCTTTGGCTCGGGGCGCCTGTCGACGGCGATGTCTCCGCATCGCGGAGTTCCAGTCTGCCAGACTCGCCGCTAGGAACACCTGATCGCCCACGCAACCGGACTACAGCGTCAAGGTTCTCCTGGGCGTTGGCAAGCTCCTGCAGGTCGGTCTGCGACAGCCCATCGGGCAGGCGCGCGTACAGATCGAGCACGGCCTGAAATCTCGCCGCGGCTTGGTCGAGGCGCCCAAGGTCTGCGGCGCGGATCCCCAGTCGGTTGAGAACCGTGGCGAGGTTCGTTCTCGCCACGCGGCCTTCGGGCGACCTCGGCGATGCGGCGAGAACGCGCTCATACTTGCTGGCGGCTCCCTCCAGATCGCCCGACTGCACGAGACCGGCCGCCTCAGCCATCATCATCTGAAGCGCCTGGACTGCGCCGTAGCTGCGGTGCTGTTCGTACGAGCGCACGAACAGCAAGACAGACCCGAGCAGAATCGCCGCCAGCACGAAGCTGATCGTCATGATGTTCAGGAAGGTTCGGACACCGGGACCAATGAGCGGCTCCCTTGGGCGCACAAAGGGGGCCGCGGGCGGCGCCTGGGGCGATGGCGCCGCTGTCTGCGGCGAGCCCCATGTGGCGAAGGGGCCAACCACGGCGCCGCTCTGGGGAGCGGGTGGCTGAGGTCCGGCGCCCGTGTAGACCGGCGGAACCGTTCCTGCCGGCGCCGGGGGCTGCCAGGGAGAGGGAGTGGGCGACCACGCTGACGGAGAACCGAGCGGCGCAGGTGCGGCGTTCGGGTGAACCGTGGCCTGCGCTGCCTGGGGGGGCGATGCGCTGAAAGCCGCCGGCAATGCGAGGCAGTCTTTGAGAGCGGCGCGCATCTCGGCTGCCGACTGGTAGCGCATCGAGGGGTCCTTGCTCAGGGCACGACTGATGATGCGCTCGAGAGGATAGGGAACGCCCATCAGGGGCGGCGGCTCAGCGTGCATGATGGCGTAGGTGATGCTCACGACGCTGTCGCCGGTAAAGGGCTTGCGCCCGGCTACCATCTCGTACAGGACGACCCCCAGGCTGAACAGATCGGAACGGTGGTCCACGAAGCGCCCCTCGATCTGCTCCGGCGACATGTAGCTGGGAGTTCCGAAGACCTGCCCATCGCCAGTGAGGGATGCCTCTTCGGAGAGCCGGGCGATGCCGAAGTCGGTCAGCTTGATCAGCCCGTCTGGAAGCATGTGAATGTTGTCGGGCTTCACGTCGCGATGGATCACGCTGTGAGCATGAGCGTGCGCGAGCGCCGAAAGAACCTGGCTGCCGATATCGACTGCTTCCGGGGGCGCAAGAGCCCCGCGGGCCTGAAGAGTATCGCGGAGCGTTCCGCCCTCCAGATACTCCATGGCGATGTAATACCGCCCGTTGTCCTCCCCGAAATCGTAGACCGTGACGATGTTGTGATGGGAGAGCTTGCCGGCCGCCCGCGCCTCTCGGTTGAAGCGTTCGACCCGCTCGGCTCGAGCTGCGCCGGTGAGGTTCGGCGGGATCAACAGCTCTTTGATGGCCAGACGCCGCCCCATGGTGATGTCCACGGCCTCGTAGACGACATCATTGGACCGCGCTATCTCGCGGACGATCTTGTACTTGCGCGCTATGATGTCCGTGGTCACCGCCATGGGTTGGATGGGGTAGGGGCGATGGACATCTCGCCCCTACGTCTCAGATGATTTGTTCGACGGGCGTCGCGAACATCCGTATGGCCAGTCTGCCTTCTCGTTCCGCCACGAGCTCCTCGATGCGTTGCCGCATGGTATCAATCTGCTCGTCGGTCATGGCGCTCATGATGATCGAGTTGAGCCCTGGCCAGATGGGCGAGCCTTCTCTCCTCCCATGGGAGCCGTTGCCGAACGCATCGGTGAGCCGCGTATAGCCGCTGGCTCCTGCCTCCGTGAGCATCGCCATCACGCGCTCATCAACGCTGGCTTCACATACGATGAATGTCAGTCGCATAGTACCTTCCTCTCGTTCTACGGCTGAGGACGGGGTGAGCGTCGCAGACGGTTCCTCATTCTCGCCACGAACTCGCCGGCGTCGTCAAAGTACGTGTAGACGCACGGTATGACGACGAGCGTCAGCAACATGGAGAGGAGCAAGCCGCCGATCACCGGCGTCGCCAACGGTGCGCGGAACTCAGCCCCGCGGCCCAGACCCAGCGCCGTGGGCAGCATGCCGAACACCATGGCAATGGTGGTCATGAGGATCGGCCGCAACCGTGTCGGTCCTGCCTCCAGGAGCGCTTCGTTCCGTGCCTTGCCGCGAGCCCGCAAGGTGTTGGTATAGTCCACCAGCAGAATCGCGTTCTTGGTCACCAGTCCCACGAGCATGATGATACCGATCATGGCCACGATTGTCAGGGCATGGCCGGCTACCATCAGTCCGAGAAGCGCGCCGATCATAGCCTGAGGCAGCGACAGCATGATGACGAGCGGATACAGCAGGTTGTCGAACAGGGCCGCCATCAGCATATAGACCAGCACGATCGAGAGACCCAGAGCGGCGAACAGGTAGACACCCTCTTGCTGCTGCACGCGGTTCTCGCCGCCCCACTGATAGGTGATGGCGCCGAAGTCGAGCTTCTGCTCGGCGATCTGTCGGTCAATGTCCAGCCGGATATTGCCGGGGGCGTAGCCCGGTCGCACGTCCGCCGTCACCGACACGAGCCGTTGGCGGTCCATGCGGTTGATGGAGGTCGGGCCCTCTGCCAGCGTCACTCTGGCTACGTCGCCGAGTCGAACGGGTTCCATGCGGCCGCCGGGGCCGGCAACCTGGCCGACGACAATCGTGGGGAGCTCTGAGGTGTTGCGGCGGTAGTTCTCGGCGAAGTTGACCCGTATCTTGTACTCGTTACCGTTTTCGCGGAACACGGTGCTGGTGTCGCCCTCGAGCGACGCGCGCAGGTTCAGGGCGATCTGAGCGACGCTGAGGCCGTAGGAGGCGCACTTGTCGCGGTCGATCTCGATCCGCTGTTCCGGACGCCCGATCCGGCTGCTGACATCGGCGTTGATGACGCCCGGGGTCTTGCGGAACATGGCGAGCAACTGACCGGCGAGCTCATTCATCTTGCCGAAGTCGGAGCCGAGCAGGTCAATCTGCAGAGGAGATCCTCCGCCACGGAATCCGCTGACCTCGGAGACCTTGATGGTGGCTCCCGGGATCGAACCGATCTTCTTGCGTACCTCGTCGGCTACCTCGGAGGCCGGACGGCGTCGTAGGCCCTCCTTCTTGGCGAAGGGGTTGACCGACTCGGCAAGACTGATCTTCTGCCGAAGCTTGATCGTCACGGTGAAGTACTGCGTACCGACAGATGCCGACCCTCGCGCACCCGCGCTCGTGGCGCCGATGTTGGTGAAAATGTTCTCTACATCGGGCACCGTAACGATGGTGTCTTCGATAGCGAGCGCGACCCGTCGCGTGCGTTCGAGAGACGTGCCTGCCGGCAACTCGCCAGCCACTGATATCGTGCCCTGGTCCTGGTCGGGAGCGAAGCGGAAGTTCAGCAGCGGCCTGCCGGCGGCCATGCCGAGGCCAAACGCGAGAAACACCGATGCGACGCCTGCGCCGGTCACGATCAGCCCGAGTATGCGGTAACGCCACAGCAATAGAATGCCGACCACGCCGAACCCAACCGCAAGCGGAAGCAGCCACGTCGCAATAGCCGTCCGCGCCACGGAGGTGATGATCGTCAGGAACACCAGCACGAGAAGCCCGCTGCCGGTGTAGACCACGACGCCCCGATAGCGCAGCGCCCAGGCCAGCACCGAGCGGTAGATGCGGTCCAGCGCATGGTAGAAGCGTGTGACCAGGCCGAAGAAGCCGCGTTCAGCTTCGACGGCCTCGCCGGCGCGGTACCATCGCGCTGCCAGCATCGGCGTGAGCGTGAAGGACATGAGCAGCGAGAACAGCGTGGCAGAAGCGATCGTGATGCCGAAGGACTTGAAGAACTGGCCGACGATGCCTCCCATGAAGGCGATCGGAACGAACACCACCACGTCGGTCAGAGTGATCGCGATGGCGGCTAGCCCGATCTCGCCGCGTCCGTTGATGGCCGCTTCCACGGGTTGCTCGCCGCGCGCAAGGTGCCGGTAGATATTCTCCAGCACCACGATGCTGTCGTCCACGAGGATGCCGACCGCAAGCGACAGCGCCAGCATCGTCATGGTGTTCAGGGTGAACCCGAAAGCGTACATCGGCAGGAACGTCGCAATGACCGATGTGGGAATCGCGAGGGCGACAATGAGCGTTCCGCGGAGGTTGTGCAGGAAGAAGAACACAACGGCAACAGCGAGGAACGCGCCCAGGATGAGGCTGACGACGACGTCGTGGACGGAGTCCTCAACGTTGACCGACAGGTCCTGGTTCAGCACGAAGTCAACGTCTTTGGGGAGTTCGGCTTCCAGCCGCGCAATCTCCGCCCGCACTAGTTTGGCGATCTCGACAGTGTTGCCTTCGGACGTTTTCTGGATGACAATCGCGACCGAGTCCTGGCGGTTGATGCGGCTGAGCTCTCGCATCTCCTCGGTCGTGTCGCGAACGTCGGCGATGTCCGAAAGCCGAACGGTCCTTCCGTCGGGCATCTTGAGGGATGTCGCGGCTATGGTGGCCACATCGCGGTATTCGCCAACCACACGGACGCTGTATTCGCGGTTGCCCTCCGTGATTCTGCCAACGGGGAAGTTCAGCGTGCTCGCCTTGATCAGCGCCACAAGCTGCTGGATGCCGATACCGTAGGCGTCGAGCCGTTCCTTGCGGACGCCCACGCTGATCTCGCGAATCTCGCCGCCCGACACCGTCACAGCGGCGATACCGCTGATCTTGCTCAAGCGCGGCTTGATAACGTTATCAGCGAGATCGCGGATGTCGCGGCTCGGACGCTTGCCGACGATTCCGTAGTAGATGATCGGCTGTGAGTTGACATCGAACTTCAGCACGACGGGAGTCGTGCTGTCCTCGGGCAATGCCGCCTGTATGGCGCCGACCTTCTCGCGTACATCCGACGCTGCCACGTCCGATGACACGCCGATGTTGAACTCGATGGTGACGGCCGACTGGCCTTCCTGCGACGTGGAGGTGATGGTCTTGACGCCGTTGACGCTCGCGACGGCATCCTCGATCTTCTTGGTGATCTGGCTCTCCACTTCCTGAGGTCCGGCCCCGGGATACACGGTGATCACCGCGATGAACGGCAGGTCTACCTGAGGGTTGAGCTCGAGGCTCATCTTGCTGCGCGAGAACAGGCCAAGAACGATGAGCGCCGACACGAGCATGAGAATGAACACGGGCCGGCGAATGGCGAGATTGGTGAGCCACATGGCGCTAGCGGTCCTCTGCCTGACCTGCCGAGGCCTGCTTCACTGCCACGACATCGCCATCTTGCAGTCCGCTCTGGCCGACGATGACAACCGACTCGCCTGCCTTGAGGCCAGACAGCACCTCCGCCGTATGGCTGTTGATGTATCCCAGGCGCACCTTCCGCCGAGTCGCTTTGGAACCATCCCCTACGACGAACACCGACGCGGAGCCATTGGAAGCGTCGAACACGACTGCGTCCTTGTTGATAAGCACGGCGTCACTGTGAACGCCGGTCACCACGGATCCTCGTGCGAACATCTCAGGCCGCAGGCGTGGGTCGTGCCGATCGAAGTCCACTCTGAGGGTGAAGCTCCGAGCGGCAGCGGAAGCCACGGGCAGTATACGCGTCACCCGGCCCGTAAGCTTTAGGTCGGGCAGCGCATCAATGGTGACGTTGACGCGCTGTCCCGGCCGCACTTCCTGATACTGTGTCTCGGAGAGTGTCGCTTGGAAGTAGACCGACTCAGGCGACACGATGCGCAGTATGGGCGCACCGGCCCCCACCTGCTGGCCAGGCTCCGCCATGCGAGCGGCCACGTATCCTGAGATCGGGCTGCGCACATACGCGCCCTGCATGTTGTTGTTGGCAAGCGTGACGGCAGCGCGAGCCTGTCGGACCGCCTGAACGGCAGCTTCGACGCCGGCCTTTGCGGATCGCAGCCCAGCTCTGGCGTTGGCGACATCGGCCTTGCGAAGCTCAACCATCTCCCGATCGGCTTCCGCCTTCTTCAGACCTTCTCTGGCCTGGTCTACTGCGAGCTCAGCACGCCGGATGTCCTCTCTCCGAGCGCCCTCCTTGACGAGGGACAGAGTCTCCTGGGCCGAGCGATAGCTTGCTTCTGCCGCCTCGTAGGCGGTTCGAACCTGGTCGAGCTGACTGGCCGAGATGGCTTGCTCATTGGCGAGCGACTCCATGCGCTTCAGATCCGCCGCCGCTTTGTTGAGGTTGGCTCGCGCAGCGCGCACCTGCTGCTCTGCCTGCTCGCGCTCCTGAGCGCGAGCGCCTTGCCGGATCACGGCCAGCGCTTGCTCGGCCGAGGCCAGCGCGGCCTTCGCAACCTCCAACCCTGCGCGCGTGCTTCGGTCGGTCAGAGTGAGGTTGGTCTCCGCCTGCTTCACCTGGTTGGTCGCCTGTTCGGCGAGAGCCTCGGCCTGCCCCTGACGCGTGAGCGCCGATTCGAGGCTGGCCTGAGCGGATGCAAGCTGGGCGCGGTAGTCGGAAACGTCCATCATCGCGACGATCTGACCCGACTGGACGGGATCGCCTGCGCGAAGGTGAACGGCGCCAACCTTGCCGGCAAGCCGAGCGCCCACGGTGACATCCTGAAGGGCGACCAGCGAGCCGGTCACTTCCACCGACTGAACGATGGTGCCGCTCCTGGCGGGTTCGACGGTGACCGGGACGCCCGCTGGTTCGGCAGACGCAGGCTCCGCCATCTGCGGCCTGCGTCCGCAGCCCGAGACGCTCACGGCCAGGGCCATCACCGCAGCCAGAGCCAGCCGGCTGTCGATTCGGGCGGC
>Ga0067045_1004392_pt1 | contig 16338 bp, 15 predicted proteins | sample TerdegcTABiofilm_FD_59184 | JGI IMG/M metagenome (GOLD analysis project Ga0067045, IMG submission 59184) | Combined Assembly of (Gp0054472, Gp0054536) Wastewater bioreactor microbial communities from Singapore -Terephthalate degrading...
GAACGTGCAGGAGCAGATCCGCGCTGGAGTTCGGCATTTCCGGGACATGCTCGACATCTGGGAAGGCCGCAGTCCATACGAGCAGTTCGCTCTCGCAGCCGCGTCCTATAATGCCGGCCCAAATCGCGTCAAGCGGGACGGCGGCATCCCCAACATCCCCGAGACTCGTAACTACGTGAAGAAGCTCGGCGATCTGTTCTACCAGCTCGTGAAAGACGGGTATCCGTAGAACCTCGTCGCACAATTCCGCGGACGCGCAAACGCCCGCCTTCACCATTGGCGGGCGTAGCTGTGACTTGGGCAGTCTGCCGTTGCCGGCGGGGTCAGGCCGTGGCGCGTGCCTCCTCAACAAGGCGTTGGAACAGCGCCATCATTGGCCCGCCGCACTCTGCCATGAGCTCCGGGTGAAACTGCACACCCAGGCAGAGGCGCGCATCCTGGCGCTCGATGGCCTCCACGATGCCGTCGCTGGCCCTTGCCACCACGCGGAACCCCGATGCAACAGAATCCACCGCCTGGTGATGAAAACTGTTGGTGCGGATCGTGGTCGCACCGAGTGTCCGGGCAAGCTCACAGTCAGCCTCGATCTGGACCTCGTGCGTACCGTACCAGCCGGGCGCCTGCTGCGAGTGCTGCAGCTTGCTGCCGGTGCAGGAGGGGATATCCTGGTGCAACGTTCCTCCCGCGAAGACATTCAGTGTCTGAATGCCCCGGCAAATCCCGAGCACTGGGACCTCAGGATGCTGCAAAACCCACTCAACGACGGCCCGATCCTGTGTGTCCCGCTCCGGGCTGATGCGCCCCAGTTCCCGCGCAGGTTCCTGACCGTACAGTGCCGGGTCCAGGTCGACGCCCCCCGTAATGATCAGCCCCCCGACCGCTCCCAGAGCATCCTCCGCGACTGCTGGATCGTCCATGCAAGGGATCAGGATCGGTACCCCGCCGGACCGGGTCACGCACCGGCCGTATGCGTGGGGAACCGTGTCGCTGCCCGAAACAGCCGAACCCTCGGGCGACGAGTAGGAGCAGCAGACGGCGATCAGGGGTCTCATGGCGCGCGGTTACCTCGCAGGAACGCCAGGCAGTAGAGGGCAGCCCAGATCAGCACCAGCGGCAGATCGCCCATGCGGTGGTAGGGAGTGATCGCGTCTCGCGCGTAGATTGTCTCGGTCGCGATGCCCTCGGTGAAAACGGGCACGCTGGCGATCTGCTCGCCGTAGGGGTCGTAGATAGCGCTCTCCCCGGATGTGGCGGCTCGGCAGACATACCGCCTGCTCTCGACTGCTCGAATGGGCGCGGTGTGGCTGTGCTGGGCGGGTTCGATCGTCTGCCCTTCCCAGGGATCACCCGTCATGAAGACAATGGCCTGGGCGCCCAGAGCGCAGATCTCCCGGCTCGCGTCCGGGAACATCGCCTCGAAGCAGATGAGCGGCGCTACCTTCACGCCTTTGACGTCCATGAGTGTGCGCTCGTGTCCCGGGGTAAAGTCCCTCTGCCGGATCGGGTAGCGGTTCAGGAACTGGAGATGCTCCCGGAAGGGCACATACTCCCCGAAAGCCACAAGGTCAACTTTGTAGTACTCATCGACGCGCTGGCCAGTCGCGTCGTAGAGTATGGCGGCGTTGTAGTACACGCCATCAATGTCCTCCAAGGCGCCGGCCAGAAGGTAGCCCCCAGTCTCGCGGGCTGCATCGCGCGCTGCGAGATCCAACTCGGGCCACTGCTGGATGTAGCTGGGAAGCGCGGCCTCGGGCCAAACGGTCAGGTCGGTCTCGTCCGGCACCAGTTGCGAGAGCCGCAGGTAGGTTAGGCGGGAGCGCTCCATGTCCTCCTCAGTCACGCTGGCGCGAGGCGAGCAGTTGCCTTCGGCCACCGTCACCTCCAGCGACTGACCCTCCTCAGGGCTCCGAACCTTTATGGTGAAGGCTCCCCAAATGTAAGAGAGGATGAGCAGGACGTAGCAGGCTACGGCCACCCGCGCAGATGCTTGCGACCACCACTTCAGGGGAGCGTCGGCACGCAGCAGGGGCATCGGCAGCACACCGAGCAGGGCCTGGGAGAGCGCCGCGTTCACGCAGGCGATCGCGAAAGTCAAGCCGAACTGGCCGACAATGCTGACCACCTGAAGGATCGGTATCTGGTCGAATTGCGAGAAGGCGAGGTCGCCGCCAGTGAATGGGATCGGGATCGCGTGGGCACGCAGATAGGCGCATAGCGTCCAGGCAGTCGCGCCGCCTAACACCCTCCAGCCCGGCCGGACCAGGCGCATGGCAGGCCCTGCCGCGACACCAAATATGAACCCGAAGAACGCCTGATACAGGGCCGCAATCGCCCAAGGGAAGGTTCCGTAGGGCAGCAAGAACTGAACGTAGTGCCCAAAGAACACCAGCGCAAAGACGAAGCCGCACAGCCCCCCCTGCAGGACTGTGCGGGTCTGGCTCAGCGCGAAGAAAAGCGGCACGAGCGCGACCCAGGCCAACGGTCCCAGGTCGGTCGGGGGGAAGGCCAGGATCAGCAGTACCGCTGAGATCATCGAATACCCCACTAGCGCGGGAACGCTGATGTACCGGGGCAGGGGAGAGGCTTCGTTCATGAGCGTCGCCCCTCGCAGGGCGCCATCACTCCTCGATCCTGACCTTGCCAGCCTTGAGCTTGCCGAGGAAGCGCTCCATCCGCACGAGCGCCTCCTTCAGGTTCTCCATGCTTGTGGCGTATGTGCAGCGCAGATAGCCTTCACCCGACTTGCCGAACGCCGTGCCCGGAACCGCCGCCACGTTCTCCTCGAACAGCAGCGCGCGTGAAAACTGCTTGGACGTCAGGCCCGTGTGAGCGATCGATGGAAATGCGTAGAACGCGCCCTTTGCCTCGAAGCATGGCAATCCGATGTCATTAAGGCCCTTGATGAAGACGCGTCTGCGTTGGTCATACTGCCGGACCATGTCCTGCATTTCGCGCTCGCAGTTGGTCAACGCCTCGAGGGCCCCGATCTGCCCCATAATGGGCGCGCACAGAGCAGTGTAGGCGTGCAGCCGCACCATGCCCTCGATCACCTCGGTCGGGCCGCATGCGTACCCGATGCGCCAACCTGTCATCGCGTAGGCCTTTGAGAAGCCGTTCATCAGCAGCGTGCGTTCGCGCGCTCCCGGCAGCGCCGGGAAACACGTATGCTCGCCAACGTAGGTCATGTGGCAGTAGATCTCATCTGAGACGACGAACAGGTCGTGCGCGGCGGCCAGTTCAGCAATCGCGGCCAAGTCTTCCCGCGGCATGATGGTCCCCGTCGGGTTGCTCGGGTAACCCAGGATGATCCCCCTGGTTCGCTCCGTGATCGCTCTTTTCAGGTCGCCAGCCGTAGGCCGGAAATCGGTGTCAATCGTGGTGGGTATGGTCACTGGCACCCCGCCGGCCATCGAAACGCATGCCGGGTAGGAGACATAACATGGCTCCGGCACGAGCACCTCATCGCCCGGGTTGAGCAGGGCGCGCATCGCGGCGTCCATGGCCTCGCTGACGCCCATGGTGACGACGATCTCGGTCTCCGGATCGTACTCCACGCCGTAACGAGACTGGATGTCAGCGGCGATTGCGCGTCGCAGCTCGATCATTCCGTAGTTGCTGGTGTAGGACGTCATTCCCCTGCGAAGACTGTCGATCACCGCGTCGCATATCTTCCACGGGGTCGCAAAATCGGGTTCGCCCACGCCCAGGCTGATGACGTTGTCCATCCCGAGCACGAGATCGAAGAACTCCCGGATGCCGGACGGCGGCATCTCTTCAACCGCCCGCGATATCCGCAAGGCCTGGCACGGACCGGTGTTCATGGGCTCACCGCCAGTCGGTTGGTGGCATGCCGGCCATCAATGGAGATGCCTTCCAGCTTGTAGGTCTTCAGCACGAAAGCAGTAGTCGTGCTGCGCACCCCAGGTATCGGTGCGAGCTTCTCAGCCACGAACCGCGCTATCTCGCGGAAGTCCTCACCTTCAACCACAACGTGCAGGTCGAAGCCGCCAGACATCAGATACACGGAGTGGACCTCTTCGAACTGGCTGATGTACTCTGCGATCTTGTCAAAGCCCGTCCCGTGCTCCGGGCTCGCACCCACATTGATGAAGGCGAAAACCTTGGGGTTGTCGGTGCTCTCCCAGTTCACAACGGCCGTGTGCCCGAGCAGTATCTTCCGCGACTGGGCTTCACCGATCGCCGCTTCGACTTGCTTCACATCGATCCCGAGCCGATCGGCGATCTCCTGCGTCGAAAGACGGGCATCGCTCTCGAGGAGTTCGAGTATCTCACGCAAGACCTGTCACCTCCATGATGCTCTGCGGGGCCGAAAGTGCCGGCCCGAGTGGGTCAGCTATCTGGCAGACGGCGCTGGCGGCGCGCTCGACTCCGGGCAATCCTCGGGGCACGCCCCATCGAGGCAAGGCTCAACATGAATCATCACCTGGGCGCTGGGGAATGCGCTCCTGATGTCCTGCTCAAGATGGTCGGTCAGCGCATGGGCTGTGCTGACGGGCACATCGCGGCAGACCACGAGATGCAGATCGATGTGCCGCTCGTGTCCCGCCTGACGGGTCCGCAACTCATGATACTCCACGAACATCCCCGAATGCGCGCTGATGATCGCCTCGATGCGTGCGATCTCCTCCGTCGGCAGCGCGCGGTCGACCAGTTGCGCAAGTGACTGCGACGCGATCCTCCAGCCCTGACCCATCACCAAGAGCCCGACCAGTATGGCCAGTGCAGGGTCAACCCAGTGAACGGCTCGCCCCGCCTGATCGAATCCGTATGCGACCGAAAGGCCGACAAACACCCCTGCAGAAGTCCAGACATCCGCTGTCAGATGAGCCGCGTCCGCGTGCAGGGCGATTGACTCGTGGCGGTTCGCGACGTGGCGCAGGTGCGCTGAGACCACGATGTTTGCGAGCGCAGACACGCCCATGACCGCGATCGCCGGGCCGTGCTCAAGCTCGTGTCCCTGCCCCAGAAGCATGTCGCGTATGGCAGTGGCGATTATCGCCAGGGCGGCCACCACTATCAGGGCCGCCTCGATGGCTCCCGAGAGCGCCTCAAACTTGCCGTGACCGAAGGCATGTCTTCGGTCTGCCGGCTGGCTGGCCTTGCGCACGCTGAACAGCGCAAGTAGCGCGGCTACAAGGTCATTCCCCGAATGGAGTGCTTCAGAGATAACACTCACCGATCCGGTGAGAAGGCCTACAGTCAGTTTGGCGCCGGTTAGAAGGCTATTCGACAGAACTGAGACCATGGCCGCACGGCCCGTCTCTCTCCCCCGGACGTCTGGCCCCTGTTCTGACGACATCTGCTCCTCACCTCCGCCTCGCGTTGACGGGTTGCGAAACTGGGCGGTGGCCCAGGAGCCGACCGCCCAGCTATCTTGGTACGCATCCAAGCTTGGGAAGAAGCCGCTAGAACCGGCGCTTCTTGCTCTTCCGCGCCTTCTCCTTGGCCCTTTTCTCACGGCGTTCCTCACGCTTCTGGGCCGTCTCTTCGTCCACCTCACGCGAACGCTCCGCCTGCTCTTCCTGCTTGAGCCGCGCGATCACGCTATCCTGGCTGACCTTGGAAGCCCCAGAGTCATCCGGCGCGTCAGGTACATCCGAGCCCCCGTTCCCGGCGGCGGNCCTGACCGTTCGCCCACGTGCCGCCGCGACTGCCTGGGCCCGCTCACGGGCTGCTTTCCCCTCCCAAAGGACCACGATCGGGCTGCTGATGAAGATCGACGAGTAGGCGCCAACGGTGATCCCGAACAGCAGTGCCAGTGAGAAGCTGGCGATGGACTGGCCACCCAGGAAGTAGAGGGCGATCAGCGGCAGCAGGGTGGTCAGTGTCGTGTTGATGGAACGCGCCATCGTCTGCAGAAGGCTTGAGTTCACTGTCTCGGCGAAGATCGCGCGGCGTCGCAGCCGCATGTTCTCGCGAATACGGTCGAAGATGATGACTGCATCATTGATTGAGTAACCGAGGATGGTCAGAATGGCCGCCACAAAGGACGAGTCCAACTCCACATGGAGCAGAGCCATGATCCCGATCGTGAAAAACGCGTCATGGACCAGACCCGCAACACCCGCCACTGCGAAGCGGAACTCGTAGCGCACCGTGATGTAGATCAGGATTAGCGCCCAGCCGAGCACCAGCGCCAGGATTGCGTTGTTCTGCAGGTCGCGGCCGACCACGGGACCCACCGTCTCTCGTCCCAGGTCCTGGATCTGGCCCTTGTCGGGGAACAGCTTCCTCAGGCCCGCGACAATCTGCTTGTCCCGCTTGGCAGCTTCCTCGTCATTCGCGACGGCGGGGGCACGCAGATAGAGACTGGTCAGTGCGCCCTGTTGGTCGCCGACGATCTGCAACTGGGAGCTCTCGAGGCCGACTTCGGCCAGCATGCTGCGGATCTTGGCGAGGGTTGCCGGGACCTCGGATTCACTCTGTGCGAGCGGCTGCTCAAAGGAGTACCGGTGCAGGCTGCCGCCAGTGAAGTCGATGCCAAGGTTGAGCCCACGAACTCCCAGCGCGATGAGACCGGCCAGGATGAAGAAGCCTGTGATGGAAAACCAGAGCTTTGTCTTGCCAATAATGTCCCACTGTCTTGTGCGGAAGTACTCCACGTCGCAAGAACCTCCTTGGGCCGGGCAAAGAGACGCTGTCTGCGCTCAGATCGTGGACGATTGTCAGCCGTCGCTCTTATTCGCGTTCGACACCAAACAGCCTCAGATTGCGCCCGAGACTGGACTCAGCGACCATGGTCACGAGCCATCGGGTCATTGTCACCGCGCTGAAGAGCGAACAGAGAATGCCGATCACAAGCACGGTTGCGAAGCTCTTGATCAGGCTGGTCCCGAGGAAGTAAAGGACCGCCGTGACAATCAGTGTCGTGATGTTCGAGTCTAGGATTGCTGTCCAGGCGCGGTCGAAGCCAGCCGAAACAGCAGCCCGCAGGGACTTTCCGGCCCACAGCTCCTCCTTCATGCGCTCGAAGATCAGCACATTGGCATCCACGGCCATGCCGATGGACAGGATGATTCCTGCAATGCCCGGAAGCGTCAGGGTGATCCCGCCAACCCCCTTGATCGACTGGGACGCGGCCATGACCGCGATGACGAGCAGCAGGTAGATCAACAGGGCGATATCCGCAAGGAGGCCGGGAAGTTTGTAGTAGATCACCATGAACGCGAGGACCAAGAGCAGCCCCAGCATGCCTGCTTTCACGCTGCGCTCGATCGAGTCCTGGCCGAGGGTCGCGCTGACGGTCCGGTTCTCCGCGATCTCCAGCGGCACCGGCAGCGCGCCCGCATTCAGAAGCAATCGGAGGTCGCCGGCCTCTTCGGCTCCGAAGTTGCCCTCGATGACGCCCTCGCCGGGAATCGGGCTCTTGATTACGGGGGCCATCTGGCACTCGTCATCGAGCACTATCGCCATCAGGCGCCCCACGTTCTTCCGGGTGAACTCGTGGAATGCCCTCTTCCGGTTAGCCTTCAACTCGAAGGTGACTTCCCACTCACCAGCGCCATCACCGGGCACAACCTTGGACGTCGGGACCAGATCAGAACCGCGGAACTCCGCCTTCGACTCAGCAAGCACCCGGTCCCAACCCACGAGTTGGCCGCTGCGCTTATCGCGCCACTCATCGTACATTTCGCCGCCCGGCGATGCATTTTCGTACTGCTGGGGGATGAGCCGGAACTCGAGCATCGCGGTGCTCTTTAGGATCGAGGTCACGCGTTCCGGGTCCTTGACGCCTGGGATCTCCACGATGATCTGATCCCTGCCCTGCTTCTGGATCACCGGCTCGCGAATCTCGCCCATGGCGTACAGGCGCCGGTCGATGACGTTCTTCACCTTGTCAGCGGTATCGTCGGCAATGGTGATGACCTCAAACTCATCGTCGGGCGGGTTGATGGTCTTGTAGTTGGGGTAGATATCCTGGAGCGTGCGCAGTACCAGGCTGCGCTGTTGCTTCGCAAGTCGCTCGTCGCCGGCCTGAGTCTTGACGATCAGTCTGTGCGGGGAGACGGCACTCGCCTCAACCGTCCCGGGCTCGGCAAGTCTGGCCCGCACGAGCTCGGTCACGACACGCTTCTCCAATTCGGCGCGGGTTATCTCGGTGGCTTTGGTCGCGTCCGCGTCTGTCGCCTCAGGCTTTGCCGCATTAGCCGGGGCCGAGTACAACGGCTCGGCGCGTCCTTCTTCCTCCGAGGTCACGAAAGCCATGCTCGCATAGGGCAGGCAGCGCAGGACAACATGCAGGCCGCCTTGGAGGTCGAGGCCCAGTTTCACTTTCGGAGAAGGAGGGTAGAGGGCGAGCACGCCACCCAGTTCGCTGATGGGCTGTTCAACATCCTCCTGTTTGACACGCCCGACCATCTGAACGGATGTGTACTTGGCCTTCAGCGCCTCGAGGATCTTCTGCTCGTCGGCCTTAGCCTGATCTTCATCCAGCGCATAGGTCTTCACACGAACGAGATCGTTGGCGAGGAGCGTCACTTCCTCGATGTCCTCGTCGTTGAAGCCGCCGGCCACCAGAGCCTGCAGGACCTCGTCTGCCTTTGCATCGTATTCGCTCTTTGTCTCGGCGATGGGTTTGCCAAAGCGGTACTCGAAGGCCGCTTCGGGGGCGATTGGCGCAGGCGGGCGGCGGATCGGCTGGAAGCCGATCAGGAAGGAGATCACCGTTGTTAGGACGATCATCAACAACCACAGCCTGGTCCGTGCTTGCATGAACAGACTCTCCTTCTGGACGTCGACCACGATCAGCGGTCATTTCATCAGACAGGTCCTGATTGCAGAGCCCTGTGAATCGGGGACTCCCGCCCGGGGCAAAGAGTTCGCGCTGGTAGTACCCGGCGCGAACTCCGGTCATCTCGGTTGAACACGGCAAGGCCGGGACAGGCGACCGTCCCGGCCCATACCGACAGCGCAGACGTACGGCCTAGTCCAGTTCCGGAGTGAAGTCGCTGGCGGCTGCGGTCTTCTGGAACTTGACGTGACCATCGTAGTAAGCAACGTTGACGCCATCGTTGTGCCGGTGCATGCGATCCAGCACCTGGAGCGAGTTGACATAGTTCGTGGTCTGGTTGTTGACCCAGGATGCGAAGGTCTGGGGCACCGGGGCGTTGTTTTCACCAACGAAGTAGAACATGAAGGCATTCCAACCGGCGGCAGCTGCCGAGCCCTCGAAATACCAGCCATCCATGATCATGAAGGTGCCCGCCGGATCCTTGACCGCGGTCTCGGAAAGGATCTCGCCCCGCTGGCCCATGACGGAGCCAAGCGTGTACAGGTAGCTGGTCTCCGGCAGCGGGGAGTTGCGGTTCGGGCGTGATATGTCATTGGCGTCCTTCGCGACTTCATTACTCGGGCACTCGAAAATCTGGTCATTGTTCACGTACGGGTAGACGCAGTGGATCCACCGATACGGAATGCGGTTCGGGGCCATGTAGGCCATGACCGGCAGTTTCCCGTCATAGTCCACCCTGTAAGAAGCGAAAGCAAGACCCATCTGCTGGAGATTGCTGGCGCAGGACGACTGCCGTGCTTTCTCCTTGGTCCTGGCGAAGACCGGGAACAGAATGGCCGCCAGGATGGCGATAATGGCAATGACCACGAGCAGTTCGATGAGCGTGAAACCTCTGGACCGCATGACGTGTCACCGTCCCCCATAGTGTGGGTATAATGCCGACAGACAACGGATGCTGCACGCCAAAGTTCGCCACCAAACGAAGCGGAATTATAGGCCGCCCCCGACATGGTGTCAAGCAATTCACCCCTGCAAGACCCTCGGCGGGGTCTCTCCCGCCCACCTCCGTTTCCTCGCCCGGGCAGCGGCGCCAGGAGCCATCCCTGGCCGGAGTCAGCCCCCATCCGGCACTCCCCCGGTGGCGTCTATCGGCCTCGCATCTTGATGTGTCTGAGGACGGCCTGACCGGCGACTTCCACGATCTCATCTTCCTGAATGTCCGCCAGGGCTTCCCACGTTCCCGTGAGGTGCTGGGCCGTGACGTCATCGGCACTCAGCTTCAGGCCCCGGACAATGCGCTCGGCCACGGCGCCGCCCAGTACGTTCTCCAGCGCCACTATGGTGCTGATCGCGCTGTCATAGGCCGCTGCATCAAGGCCGGCCCTTAGTGGGTCTGTCTTGGGCGGGTTGGGCAGCAGGCCGCGCGAGACATACTCGGCGATCAACGCGGCCATATCCGGCATATCGCGCTCGGTCGCGAGCCTGTCGGCGAGCCGCCCGATGCTCTGCTGGTTGGGAAGCTGCGTCCGCAGGTAGACGGAGATAGCCTCCTGGGGCTGTCCGGACATCATCGAGATCATGTCCAGCGACCATTCCGCGCCGCCGGTGCCGATCGGTCGGCCATTGGTCTCAACGATGCGGCCAGGCGCGCGGATTGTCAGGGAAAAGCTGGGCTGCTGACCCATCGCGCCCATGAGCCCCATCAGCGCGTCAGGGTCAAATCCCCCCTCGCCTGCACTCTCATCGTCCGCGGGAACGCCTCCTGCCTGGGCGATCCATCCGCCGGATTGCAGTGATGCCTCGGAAGTCGCACCCATCGGCGATGTCTGCCCCAGCGGAATCTCGCCCTGAACCGTGTACTCGGTGGAGAACAGTCGCTGTACCACCTTGACATCAATGTTTGCACCCGCGTCCTCCGGAGCCGGCAGGAACGCGGTCCCGGCGGGGGACGTCCCTTTGAGGATCAGGCCGCGCCAGCCCTCCTCCTGCAGCTCCTCCACCCGCCAGTCACCCTCGGGCAGGTTCTTCTTCATCTCCTCCAGCGGGTTTTCGTCCTCGGTCCCTTGGCCGAGAGATGCCAGCGCTTCGCTGATCCCGACCTCCAACACCGTCTGGGCAGACCCGTCCACCTTCAGTTGGACATCAGCCCGGACCCGGAAGCATCCAGTCATGACACTAGTCAAGGCTGCCACTGCAATCAGCGCGAAGATGACCCGGCTAGTACCGGCCATACTTGTCCACCGCCTCGAAGAACGCCTCAATGTTTTCCCATGGCACTTCAGGCTCGAGAACATGCGTCGGGGCCAGGAACAAACCGCCGCCCTGCCCGACAGTCTCTATCAGGTGCTTCACTGTCTGCCGCATTTCCTCCGGAGTTCCGAAAGGAAATGTGGTCTGCGTGCCAACACAGCCCCAGAAGGCCAGCCTGTCACCGTACTGGGCCTTGATCTTCTCGGGATCCATGCATTCGGGCTGCACAGGGTTCAGGATATCCAGCCCAATCTCGATCAGGTCCGGGATGATGTCCTCGATGTTCCCGTCCGAGTGGTAGAAGATCTGCACCTCAGGGTCAATCTCTCGGACCGTACGCCAGACCCGGGCCCATAGAGGCTTGAGCCACTGCCGCCACATGTCTGGGTGCATCATCAGCTTATGCTGCATGCCTACGTCATCGCCGCACAGGATGCTGTCGCATCCGGCTTCGGCGAACCTTCGGGCTTTGAACTCCGCATCCGCCGCAAGTTTCGAGAGAACAAAGTCGGCAAGTTCCGGCTTCTCGATGAAGAACATCATGATGTTCTCCATTGAGGTGATCTGCCAGGCAGTCTCCCAGATGTGGCCAACTCCGCCCTGCACATACCAACCATCGACGTGCAACTGGCGGACCTGCTCTTCCAGGTGCTCATGGCGGTACGCGGGGGTGATATCCGGCCAGGGGAATTCCTCGAAGTCCTTCAGCGCCTGAGCGTGACGAAGGGGATAGTCGTGCTGCCAGAAGTGCTCGAAGGTGCCGGGCTTGTGAGCCGTGCCATACTCGGAGAAGCTGGTGCCCTCCGGCATGCCCTGGGGGTAGTAGTCTGACCAGTCGTACGCCGTCGCTGGTCCTTTGAACCCAACCCCGGCGACGTCATAGTCGAAGTACTGGCCGGGGTCCTTCTGTCCCGTGGCTTCCTCGAACTTCCGCTGGATCGTGGGGGTGAACCCGGCCGCCTTGGGGACACGGTCCGGAACCTGACGGCTCATCGCGGTGCGGACACGCTCTCTCTTGGTCATGTGCCCTCCCCGGGGTTAACCTCTCGCCCCGAGTCTTCAGGATCAGATGCCCAACGTGCGACGGTGGAACGCGATCGCTTCCTGCACGTGCTCGTCCCAGTACGCCCAAGAGTGGCCGCCCGGGAACTCCTCGTATTCGTGGGGGATGTCTAGACTCTCGAGGTGCCGGTGGAACTCCCGGTTGTGCTCGATCAGGAAATCATCGATCCCGCAGTCGAACCGTATTGCGGGCGCAGTGTCCGGCTTCAGAGCCGACGCCAGTTCCAGGCAGCAGTCGATGTAGTCTAGTCTGCGGGTCGGATCATTTCGCAGTCCGAAGGCTCCGCTGTGAGCCGCAACACTACAGAACAGGTCCGGGTACTTGAGGGCCAGCTTCATCGCCCCGTAGCCGCCCATGGACAGACCACCGATGACCCGGCCCTCGCGGCTGGGGACAGTAGGCAGGTAGCGATCGACGAAAGGGATCAGCCCCTCAATGATCGACTTCTCGTACGCGGGACCGTCGGGCATGTCGGAGTACCAGTTGCGGTCGCCGTCCGGAAGCACAACGATAATCGGCAACTCGCGCACGTACCGCTCAATGCTGCTCCAGCGAAGCCATGCCGTATAGTCGTCGGAAAGACCATGCAGCAGGTAGTACACCGGGTAGGGGCCGGGCTTCTCCTGACGGTCGGGCAGGAGCGCCAGGAACGCGACCTCCTTCTGGAGTGGGCTGTTGAAGTAGTTCAGGTGGGCGACAGCCATCGCTAGGCCTCTCGGGTATCGTGGACGCTGTCGCGCCGGCGCCCTGTGTACAAAACGAAAACGGCCCCCGGTACCGGTGGCCGTTTCAGGTACCTGAAGCGCAACCGAACTCAGACTTCCCAGACGCTGCCGCCAGCGGAGTCGTATCCGCCGCCGCGGTTATCCTCCAGGCTCTGGAAGATGCGCTCCACGAAGGTGAGCAGTTCGCGGGGGTTAAAGGGCTTCGTCAGATACGAGCTTACGCCCTGCTGCCAACCCTTGAAAATGTCCGCGTCCTGAGCCTTCGCGGTCAGCATGATGACCGGAATCTCCGCAGTGTCTGAGTTGGCCTGCAGGTTCTGCAGCACTTCGAAACCATCCATGCGCGGCATCATCACGTCCAGCACGATCATGTCCGGCTTGGAGGCCTTAACCTTCTCAAGCGCTTCGACACCGTCGTATGCAGTGTCGACATTGTAACCGGCTCGCTGAAGGTTCACCTCAACCAGCCGTACAATGTGGCGCTCGTCGTCAACGACCAGAATTGTCTTCGCCATTTGGTGACGGGGCCTCCTCACACTTAAGGCCGCGCAGGCTACCACGCCAGGACACCCTCATCCATTGGTGACCTGACTGTCCCGATGGATTGCTTGCGGACTTGCCGATTATAGCAATACCCTTAGGGGGAGTCAAACCCGCAAGTGTTGGGTTTCGCTCACTGGCCGCGAACTGCGCGCCTTAGTCGATAAGCGTCTGGACTTCGTCGAAACATCCCGCCAACTGATGGTACAAGCGCCGGTAAAGACCAAAGTACCCATCGTAGGCGCTCTTGTTGTCTGGATCCGGGTCTCTCTGGTCCACAACGCGGATGGTTGCCCGGCATGCTTCGGGTACGCTGGACCAGATTCCGGCGCCAACTCCGGCGAGCAGGGCGACGCCGTAGGCTGGCCCCTCGTCGACATTGATCGTGCAGTGCGGCCTTCCGGTCACATCCGCCTGGATCTGCCGCCACAGCGGGCTCCTCGCTCCACCGCCGGACGCGCGGACCTGCTCGATACGCACCCCCATCGCCTCGATGATCTCGAAGGAATCCCGCAGACCGAACGCCACTCCTTCGAGCACCGCACGCGCCAGGTGGCGCTTGTCGTGGCGCAGGTGCAGGCCGAAGAACACGCCCTTTGCGTTGGGGTTCGGGTAGGGCGTGCGCTCGCCAGTGAGGTAGGGTAGAAAGATAAGCCCCTCCGAACCCACAGGAGCCTGCGCTGCGGCGTCGGTCATGTACTCGTACGGGTCGCGGCCGGTCAAAGCCGCAACGGCTCTTTCGTCCGAGCACAGGGCATCCCGCAGCCACCTGAGCGATCCGCCTGCGGACAGCATCACGCCCATGACATGCCACTTTCCCGGCACTGCATGGCAGAAGGTGTGCGTCCGCAGTTCGGGATCCATGAATGGCTCGTCCAGGTGTGCGAAGACCACGCCGGAAGTACCCGTTGTTGAGGACACGATGCCCTGCTCGACGATCCCATTGCCCACTGCTCCCGCCGCCTGATCGCCGCCGCCGCCCACAACCGGTGTGCCCTCGGCCAGACCGGTGAGCGCTGCAACTTCCGGCGTTATCCGTCCGCTGATCTCCTGCGACTCGAACACGGAGGGCAGCATGTCGTTGGGTAGGCCGATGCGGTCCAGCACGACACTTGACCAGCGGCGCTCGCGCACGTTCAACAGCGCCGTGCCGGACGCATCGCTCACCTCAGTGGCGAACTCGCCGGTGAGCATGAACCTGATGTAGTCCTTTGGGAGCAGGACCTTCCGGAGCCGCTCAAAGTTGGCGGGCTCCTCATCACGCAACCAGATGATCTTCGGCGCCGTGAAACCCGTCAGCACAGGGTTGCACGTCTCGGCGACTAGATCCTCCACACCAACGGCCTCGGTAATCCACTTGCATTGGGCCGCTGTGCGCTGATCGCACCATAGCAGGGCCGGGCGTATGACCTGGTGGGCGTCGTCCAGGAAGACCGAGCCGTGCATTTGGCCGGACAGCCCGATGCCCTTGATATCCGATGCAGCCACGCCGCTCTTGGCGAGTACCGACCGGATGGTATCAACCGTGGCGTTCCACCAGTCGGAGGGGTTCTGCTCGGCCCAGTTCGGGCGCGGCGTGTGTAGCGGATACTCCGCGCCGGCGCCGGCGACCACATGCCCGGTCTCGTCGATGAGCAGCGTTTTCGTGCCCGACGTGCCGATGTCGATGCCAATGAGGAACGCCATGCCATGTCCTCCAGTGGATCGCCGGTTGCTCCGGCAGGCTACTCTGCGGCCTCGATGATCACTTTCGCGCCCGACCGCACAGACTTGAACACCGTGGCATCGCCCTCAACCGTGCCCAGCGTATTCACTGGGCTGGCCGCAACGGGCAGGTCGCCCGAACTCATGGGCGTGGGGCCGAAGAAGATACAGAAGGCGTTTCCGGGAGGCCAGTAGGCAAGGTCGCCCACGGCTCTCTCTGCCTTCGCATCGGGCTCCTTGTTGGCCTGCACGGGGATGCCGAAGTAGATCTCGTCTCCCCAGGTCTGCGCTGATGCCTCGATGGGCAGCGCTTCCCACACCTTCTTCGCTGTGGGGCCATCGCCCAGCTGCGCGTAGGCTGACACGTCACCAGCAGTGATCTTGATACGCGGCATTTCTCGTGCCTCCCTGTTGCTAAGATCCGTCCGCGAACTGCCGCAAGAAATCGAGCCCCAGTTTGAAGCCTTCCTCGCGTCCCAGCGCACTATCTTCGTGCTCGATGGACAGGACACCGTTGAACCCGTTCCGGCGCAGGCGAGCGCAGTACACGCCCCAGTCGATGTCGCCGAAGCCCGGGATGACGTACCTCCACCAGCCGCCGGCCTGGGAGCCCACGAAGGCCTTCTTGTGCGCCACGACTTCAGTGTCCTTGGCGTGGGTGTGGAAAATGCGCGACGCATAGCGTTCGACAGCCAGCAGATAGTCGATGTCCTGCCAGTACAGGTGGGACGGGTCGAAGTTGAGCCCGAAGTTGTCGGCATCCACCAGTTCGAAAATCATGTCCCACTGGCCGAGGTGTTGGATGTTGGTGGCGTACCAGTTCTCCATGGCGATCTTGATGCCCTTGTCCGCGGCCTTCTTGCAGAACTTGCGGTAGTACGGCGCGGCCATGTCGCGGATGCAGTCTTCCTTGCTCATCCCGGCAGGGGGTAGACCGGCCATGGTGCATAAGACGTCGACACCGATCTTCTCGCAGACGCTCAGCGCCTTGTTGAGCGTGTCCTGGTGCATCTTCCGCTCGGCCTCGTCGCCCGCGGTGATGTTGATGTACGCGGCGAGACTGGAGACCTCGATGCCGGCTTCGTCGAATGCGGCCTTGAACTTCCCGGCGTCGAACTTCCCGGACAGGTCGCAGTGTTTGGCTCCGACGCGGACCTCGCAGGCATCGAAACCGGCAGACTTGGCGAAACTGATGACGGTGTCGAGGTCGTCACCACTGAACGGCGCGGTCAGCATCCCGACTTTCATTTCCTTCGTCCTCCCTGAATGGCGCATTCCGGCGCCTTGCTGGTGTGGCTGGCTTC
>Ga0067045_1030183_pt1 | contig 16338 bp, 11 predicted proteins | sample TerdegcTABiofilm_FD_59184 | JGI IMG/M metagenome (GOLD analysis project Ga0067045, IMG submission 59184) | Combined Assembly of (Gp0054472, Gp0054536) Wastewater bioreactor microbial communities from Singapore -Terephthalate degrading...
GTGCGGTCGGCCTTGTGCGCCTTGCTGGCGTACAGCGCGGCGTCGGCGTGACGCAGCAGCACCTCCGGCTCGGCATCGTCCTGCGGGTAGAGTGTCACCCCCAGGCTCATACCCACGGTGGCCTGGACGCCGCCGCCGAGGTCGAACGGCGTGTCCACCGCGGAGTGCACACGGTCGAGCACCACCGGCAGGTCGGCGCTGCGCGCCAGCCCTTCGAGCACGAGGACGAACTCGTCGCCGCCCAGCCGCGCCACCAGGTCGGCTTCGCGCACCGCTGCCTTCAGCCGCTGGGCGAGTTGCTGCAGCAGCACGTCGCCGGCGGCGTGGCCGTGGGTGTCGTTGACCGGTTTGAAATCGTCCAGGTCCATCACCCCGATGACCAGCAGGGTTTTGTTCCGCCGCGCGCGCGCCATGGCCAACGGCAGGTGCTGCTCCAGCGCCAGGCGGTTGGGCAGCCCGGTGAGCGCGTCGTGGCGTGCCAGGTGGCGCTGCTGCGCCTGCTCGGCTTCGAGCTGCGCCTTGAGGTCGATTTCACCCAGCGCGCGCTCGATCAGGCTGGCCACGCGCGAGAGCAGGTCGTGCAGCGCGGCGTCGAGGTCGGCGGCGTTGAACAGCGTCAGCACCAGCACCGCCCAGCGCTGCCCGCGGCGCTGCAGCGGCAGCGCCAGCGCCACCGGGTGTGCGTCGGGCAAGGCATAGTCGAGCCAGGGATGGAGCAGCGGACTGTCGCGGTCGTCATCGCGCGCCGGAACCCCGGTTTGCCAGGCCCGCGCCAGGGCGTGCGTCGCCGCCGTGTCCAGATACAGCGCCGGCTGCGCGGCGAGCACTTCGGCGGCGTTGCCGCCAGCGGCCAGCACCAGCGCCATGTCGTGCGCGTCCGGTGCGGCAACCCACACCGCGGCGAACAGACCGGTTTCGAGCAGGCGGGTGCAGGCGCTTTGCAACACTTCGTGGTCGTTGCGCGCGCTGATGAGAATGTCGATCTGCGCCAGCACCGAGCGCATGAGTTCCTGCTGGCGCTCCTGGCTGAGCCGGGCGTGCTGTTCGGCTGCGGCTAGGTCCAGGCGCTGCAGCCCGCGGCTGAGGCTGCGCGCGAGTTCTTCGAGCAGATCGCGCTGCTCGCGCGACATCGGGCTGCGGCTGTCGCGGTAGATGCTGAACACGGCGTACAAGCGCCCGCCGCGGCGCACCGGCAGCGCCGCCAGGGTGCGCAGGTGAAACCGCTGCATGCGCTGCGTCCACGGCTGCAGCAGCGGATCGGATGGGCTGCCCTCGACGAAAATCGGCCGCATCTCACGCCACACCGTGCCGAACGGCCCGCGGCCGCTGGTGCGGTCGGCGTGGATCGACAGTTCCAGGCCGTCGAGATAGCCGGTTTCGCCGGCAGCGGCGAGCACCTGCGCCCGCCCGCTGGCGTCGGGACGGCCGATCCACGCCAGCCGCATGCCGCCGGCGTTGACGGTGAGCTGGCACAGCGTCTGCAGCAGCGTGGTTTCGTCGGCCGCCTCGGCCACGGCCTGATTGGCCTGCGCCAGCGCGGCGTTGATCTGCGCCAGCCGCCGCTGCCGCTCGAAGGCGCGGGCGATCATCAGCCCGCCGGCGATTTGCAGCAGCACTACCAGCACCCAGCCGGCCAGCGCCGGCCACGACTGCCGCCACCACAGAGCGGTGAGTATCGAGGTGGGCAGGCTGGTGAAGGCGACGACCGGATGCTTGCCCAGGCGCTGCCAGGCGCCGATGAGCTCGGCGCCGCCGGCGGCCTGTACCGGGCCCTTGAACGTGCCCTGCATCTGCTCGGGGTGGGCGGTGATGAGGCGGGCGAGCACGCCCCGCGCCGGGGCGCGCAGCAGGTCGGCGCGGGTGTGCCCCAGCGGTTCGGGCAGCCGTGCCAGCAGATAGCCGTCGCTGCGGATCAGGCTGACCGCAGGCACCCAGTGACCCTGTTGCCCAAAAGTGGACAGGCTGCGCAGCAGATCGCGCAGCGCGGCCTGCAGCCCGACGTTGAACACCAGCACCACCGCCGGCTGCTGCGGCATGCTGGTCAGCAGGGCGCAGCGCGCCGGGGTGATGGTCTGCGTCGGGTGCAAAGGGTCGGGCTGCGGCAGGCCGATCTGCACTTGCCCGGGATGCTGCAACGCCTGGGCGAACCCGGGGCGGGAGGCGAAGTCTGGACGTGTCGTGCCGGACAGGGCGATCTCGCTTTCCTGCGCCAGCAGCGTGCCGTCGGCGGCGACCAGTGAGACGCTGTCGATGAACGGCATCAGGCTGTCCATGTCGCGCAGCCAGGGCTGGGCGTTCTGCAGCAGGTCGGGGTTGCGCTGCAACTGCCGCTGCGCCATGCTGCAGGTGGACTGCAACTGGTCGTAGCGCTGGTTCATGGCGTCGGCCCAGAACGCCGCCTCGGCCTGCAGGATTTGCTCGATGCCGTTGCGGTTGCGCTCCCAGTTCAGGTCGAGCACCAGCGCCAGGCCGAGGGCCACGAGCAGGTTGGCGAGCACGACCACCGCCAGGATGCGGCGGCGGTCTGAACGGAAACGGGCGGTGTGCGGCATGCCAGACGGGAGACGAACGAAACTGCATTACACCAGTTTGTCCCCGCAGTGGAACGGCCCCCGACCGCCTGAATGCGGAAAAACGTGGAAAAAATGACAAAGCGCCGTCGGCTTTGCCCGTTGTGCGCCGCTTCCGATTAGACGAACGCGAGCCGCACCGCGCCCCAATGCCGGCCGGCCACCGTCACCGGGCGGGCGAGCTCCTGCATGATTTCGCCGGTATCGCGGGCGTAGACCTGCAACAGGTAGGGCGAGGTGTTGCGCGCTGCCGCCAGGCCGACCGGGTCGTTGAACAGCCGCATCGAGCGGTTGCGCGCCAGGTCGGTGGCGTAGTCGCCGGTCAGCGGCTGGTCGTACTGGCTGTTGTGCGCCGCCGCATAGCCGTTGCGGTCGACCAGCAGCACGTAGCGGTAGTCGCTGCTGCGCGCCAGCCAGGCGTCTTCGATCGGCTGGATGTGATGTTTGACGAATTCGGTAAAGCGTGTGCGGTATTTCTGCGGCTTGGTGCCAGGCACGGGGTCGTACTGCTCGTCGAACAGCGCGGTTTCGCTCAAGGCGCCGCTGTCCAGCGCCTGCTGCAGCGCAGCCTCGATGTCCTTGCACGCCGCGTCGAGGTCGCGCATGACCTGGCTGATTTTGGACGCGGTGACGAACTGGGTGGCGGCCTCGAACAGCGTCTGGCTGGCGTCGAGCGACTGCTGCACCTCGTCGGCGATGCGCTGCGTGGTGGCGATGGTCTGGTTGGCACCCTCCTGCACCGTGGCCGCCAGCGCGGCGAACTGGCCGTTGATGGCGCGCACCAGCTCGACCTCCTGCCCGATCTGCGCCGAGACCTTGCCCACCCCGGCGTGCATGGCGTCGATGTTGCGTGCGATATTTTGGAAATTGGCCGCCATGCCCGTGGCCAGCGCCTTGCCGCTGGCCATCTGGCTGGAGAACTGCGTCGTCGCTTCGGTGACCACGTGCAGGCTGCGGGTGACTTCGGCGGCGAAGGTGGCGATGCTCTCGACCGATTGCTGCGTGTTCATCGCCAGCTTGCGGATTTCGTCGGCGACTACGGCGAAGCCGCGTCCGGCCTCACCGACGCGCGCGGCCTCGATGTTGGCGTTGAGCGCCAGCAGGCTGGTTTTTTGCGCGATGTCCTTGATCACCTGCGTCACCGCGGTGACCTGGGCAAAGCTCTTGCCCAACGCCTGGATTTCCGCCTGGTTGTTCGCCGTGGTCTGCGCCAGGCGCTCGAACACCTCACCGGCCTGCTGCGCTTCGCGCGCGCCGCGGGTGCTCAGCAGGTTGATGTCTTGCGACTGCGCCTGCAGCGCCTCGATTTGTCCCTGCACGCCGACGATGCCGCGGATGAAGCGCTCCAGACTTTCTCCCATCGCCTGGATGCGCTGGGTTTGTGCTGCGGCGTGCGTCTGCGCATCCTGCGTGGCGGTGCGCGCCTCGAAGCTGATGCGCGCAATGCCATACGCCACCCCGGTGGCGTTGTGCGTGGTGGTGTCCACCAGATGCGTGACCAGGCGCAAAAACTCGTCCAGCACCGCGCCGCAGCCCGGCGGCGGCGTCTGCCGCAGGTCCACCGGGCGCTGCGTGAGCAACTGTTGCAGAAAATCTGCCGGCGTATCCATGCCGGAGGCGGGAGGGGAGGGAGGCAAAACATCCATGTGGAGTCCCTGTCAGGGAGATGGGCGGAATGGGCGAACCGGACGCAATGAACGCAAACTGGGCACCGGCCGCTCAGGCGTGCGCGGCAATGGCCTTGCGGATGGTCTGCGCCAGCTCGTCGGCGACGAACTTGGCGACGTAGGCGTCGGCGCCGACGCTGCGCGCATGATCTTCGTTGGCCGAGCCCGACAGCGATGAATGGATGACCACGGGAATGTTTTTGAAGCGTTCGTCCTGCTTGATCTGCCGGGTGAGGGTGAAGCCGTCCATCTCGGGCATTTCCAGGTCGGTGAGGATGAGCTGCACCTTGTCCTGCACGGCCTTGCCCTCGGCGCGCGCCTCGGTCGCCAGCGTCTGCAGTTTGTCCAGCGCTTCCTTGCCGGTCTTGGTCATGATGTACGGCGCCTGCAGCGCCTGCAGCGCTTTTTCGATCTGCGTGCGGGCGACGAACGAGTCGTCGGCGGCGAGGATCACGGCGCCGGGCTTGAGCCCCAGCGCCGGGCCGATGGCGTGGGTGTCTTTGACTTCGTGCACCCGCGAGGGCAGCACGTCGCGCAGCACTTTTTCCACGTCGAGCACCAGCGCCAGTCGGGTGGACTGCTCGTCTTCGAGCCGGGCGATGCTGGTGACCATGCCGCCCACGGCGTTGGCCTCGGCGGACAGCACCTTGCTCCACTCCAGCCGCACGATTTCCTCCACCTCCTCGACGGCAAAGCCCTGCACCGAGCGCTCGTACTCGGTGACGATGAGGATGTTCAGCCCGGATTTGGGGGTGCAGCCGACCACGCCGGGCAGGTCGATCACCGGGATGATCTGGCCGCGGATGTTGGCCACGCCCAGCACGTGCCTGGGTGCGCCGGGCATGACGGTGACCTGCGGCATGACCAGCGCCTCACGCACCTTGAACACGTTGATGCCGAACAGCTCGCGCTTGCCGCTAGTGTTTTCTTCACCCAGACGGAACAGCAGCAGCTCGAATTTGTTCGTGCCGGCCAGGTTGGAGCGCTCGTCGACTTCTTGCAACACGTTGGAGTTCATGATGGAGTGTCCTGTAGGGAAACGTGAAACGCGGTTCAGGGGATCTGGCGCATCAGCGCCTCGATGCGTTGGGTGATGGTGTCGCTGAGTTGCTGCAGCGTCTGCGCCAGTTCGGCGGTCCGTGTTGCATCGCCGCTGGCAATGGCCTGCACCAGCGCGTGGCCGGTGCGGTGGACCTGCTGGTGTACCGGGTCGATCGCGGCGAAATCGGCGTTGCCGCCGAAATCGCGCGCCCCCGCGCCGAAGTACCACTTGCCGAAAAAGCAGGCATGGAAATCGGACACGTCCATGTCCACCTTGCGCTGTGTCTGCGCCGCGGCGAGCAACTGGCCGATCCACTGGTAGTGCATCGCCAGCGACACGCGCAGCGTCACCGCGGTGTCGGGCCAGACCGACACGGCGCTCACCCCGGTCTTGAGCTGCTCGCGCGCGGCGCGCACCAGCCCCATCATCGCCTCGAAACGTTCCACCAGCACGCGCAGCAGCGCGGCGGCCTTTTCCGCGTCGTGGCGCTGTTGCTCGGCATCGCTGACGAGCTGGCGCATCAGGCCGGTCTGTTCCTGCGCTACCTGCCCGACCTGGCCGAGCATGGACTTGACGTCGACCAGCGTCTGCCCGGTGTTGGTGACGAGCTGGCCGACGCGCTGCACCCGTTGCACCGAGCGCGTCATGTCGGCGCCGACGTCAGACGACTGGTCGCGCAGCGTGCGCGTGAGCTCCTCGATCTGCTGGGTGATGCGCGCGGTCTTGCGTGCCAGATTGCGCACCTCGTCGGCGACCACGGCAAAGCCGCGGCCATGCTCGCCGGCGCGCGCCGCCTCGATCGCGGCGTTGAGCGCCAGCAGATTGGTTTGCGAGGCGATTTCGCTGATGCCCGCAGTGAGCGTCTCCACCGAGCGCACGGCGTCGACGAAGCCGGTGAGCTTGGTTTCGGTGGCGGCAATGAAACCCGACACATCGGCCACTTCCTCCAGCGTGGCGGCGATGGCCTGGTCGCTGCGCTGCACCGAGGCCGTGGTGGCTTGCACCCGCTCGCGCAGGGCGTCGAGCTGGTGCTGCGCCGTCTGCGTCTGCGCCGCGGCGTTTTGCAGGCGCTGCGCCATGTCGCTGACGCCGGTGGACAGGCCGTGGATGTCGTGGTCGAACCCGGCGGTGCGGCTTTCGGCAAACGCCAGCGACTGGGTGGTGGTGCGCAGCGCGTCCACGCCGTGCAGCAGCATGTGGCGCACGCCGCCGAGTTTTTGCGCCCAGGCGGTGGCGTCGATCAGATCGATGCCGCGCAGCGCGGCGTCGCCATGGCCGGTGAGCAGATCGAGCACCGCCTGCAGCACGCGCTCGCGGTCTTCGCGCACGCGCTCGAGCAAGCCCCCTGCCGGGGCGGCGGGAGCGGCTGGCTGCGCGGCGGCGTCATCCGGCGCTGGCATCGGGGGTGCGGAGTCGTCTGCCGTGGGTGCGGCACTGGGCAGACTCAAGCTGTCGGCTGGCATGGGCCCTCCTGTGTCGATGGTTCAGTGCGCGTCGCCGGGGCCTTGACCGATGGCGTCGCTGAGCGACTGCAGCCGATCGAGGATCACGTCCTGCTGCTCGGTCAGCGACGCCGCCAGCCGTGCCACCTGGTCGCGCTGCCCGGCGTGCGCGGCCTGCAGCAGTTGCCGCGCGGTGGCGTGGATTTGGGCGTGCGGCGCTTCGAGCGCGCGAAACGCCGGCAGGCCGCCGAACGCCGCCTGGCCGATGCCGTCGTACCACTTGCCCAGCCGGCAGTTGTGGTGGTCGGGCACGGTGTCGGGCTGCTGCGCCAGCTGGTCTTTGTGCGATTCGGCGATGATGCGGTTGACGAAGTCTTTGTGGTCTTCCTGCGCCGACTGCAGCATCATGCGCGTGGCGCTGGTCTGCATGTTGTCCACCTGCCTGTTCAGCCGCACCACGACCGACTGCACCAGGTCGAGTTCCTTGCCCGACTGCGCGCTGGTGGTGGCGATGTCCTGCGCCTGCTGGCCGATGGCCGCGGTGTTGGCTTCGACCTCGGCGGTGGCGGTCTGCACCCGGCGGGCGAGGTTGCGCACCTCGTCGGCGACCACGGCAAAGCCGCGGCCATGCTCGCCAGCGCGCGCCGCCTCGATGGCGGCGTTGAGCGCGAGCAGATTGGTCTGGTAGGAAATTTCGCGGATGTTGCGCACGATGGTGCTGATGGCGCTGACCTGCTGCTGCAGTTGCTCCACCGCCGCGCCGTTGCCCTGCACCGCCTTGCCGACGTTGCGGATGGCGGTATCGACTGCGTCCATCGACTGGCCGATGTCGCTGGCTGCGGCGTTGAGCGTGCTGACGACGTCTTTGAGCCGGTCGCTGACCGACTCCACATCCTTCATGTGCGAGACGTCGTGCCAGCTGGCGTGAAACGCGATGACCTGCCCGGCCGGGTCGCGCACCGCGGTGAAGTTCAGCGTGAACGTGATTGTGCCGATCTGCAGATCCTGCACGTGTTTGTCCAGGCTGCCGTCGGCCAGGCGCTGCAGGATGGCGCGGATGCGCTGCGGGTCTTTGTGGAACTGGTGGATCGAGTGCCCGGCGGCGCTGCGCACGTCGGCGCCGCGCAGCGCGCTGTTGAGGGTCGTGTGAAACCGCTCCATGGTCTCGCGTGCGGCGCGGTTCATGAAAACGATGCGGTTGTCCATGGCGGCGTCGGCCTCGGCGAGCATTTCCAGGCTGTCGAGCGGTTCGAGCGCTTGTTGCAGGTAGTGCAGGGCGGTGGTGTCCATGATGGGTTGATGGGCGGTGCGGGACGGCAGTCTGCGGGCAGCGGTGCTGGCCGTGGGGTCTAGCTGCCGCTGCCGTCCAGGCTGGAGGCGAGTTGGCGCAGGGTGTGCAACACGGTTTTTTCCTGTTCGAGCAATGCTGCGGTGAGCTGCGGCAGGCGCTCGCGCTGACCGGCGTGCGCGGCGGCGAGCAGCTGCCGCGCAGTGGCATGGAACTGGGCATGCGGCGCCTCGACCGCCTTGAACAGCGGCGACTGACCAAACGCCGCGGCGCCGAAACTGTCGAACCACTGGCCCAGGCTGCACTGGTGATGGTCGGGCAACTGCTCCGGGCGCACCGGCGGCGGCGTGCGCTCGGCGTCGGCCAGGGTTTTGATGACAAAGTTGCGGTGATCTTCCTCGGCCGATTTCAGCAGCATCTGCGTGCCCAGGTTCTGCATGGTGCGCACTCGCTGCCCGAGCTTGACGACGATGGCGTCCACCGCGCCGAGCTCCTGCGCCGACGCCCCGGCCTTGGTCTGGATGAGTTGCGCGGTTTCGGCGATGTGCGCAATCCCCGACTCGATGCGGGAGGTGGCGTCCTGCACATTGCGCGCCAGGTTGCGCACTTCGTCGGCGACCACGGCAAAGCCGCGCCCGGCCTCGCCGGCACGCGCCGCTTCGATGGCGGCGTTGAGCGCCAGCAGATTGGTCTGGTAGGAAATGTCGCGGATGTTCTGCGCCAGCGCGCCGATGGCCTTGACGTCGGCGATGAGGGTCTGCACGCTTTGCGCGTTGTCGGCCACGGCGTGTTCGACTTTCTGCACCGCGGCATCGACCGCGCGCATGGAGTCGCTGACCTGGTTTTCAGCCTGCGACAGCTCCTGCAGCGTGCGCTTGAGCCGCTCGTTGAGCTCGACGGCCTCGCGCCGCGCCGAAATGTTGCGCAGGCTGGCGTGCAGCGCGAGCACGCTGCCTTCGGCGCTGCACACCGGGGTGATGGTCACCGAAAACAGGAACGAGCCGAGCTCACGCTGCTGTTTGTGCTGCGTGCTGCGTAGCGCCGCCAGATCGTCGAGTGCGGCGCGCAATTGCGCCTGGTCGCACAGCACGGCCAACGGTTTGCCCAGCAGGGCGGTGGCGTCCACGCCGCCCAGGGCGTCGCGGAACATGGCGGCAAAGCGCTCGAAGGTTTCACGCGCCGTGCGGTTGACGTAGACGATGGCATGGTCGCCGTCGGCGGCGGCGAGCAGGTCGAGCGTTTCCAGGCCGTCCAGGGTCTGGGTGATCAGGTGCAGGCAGGTGCTGTCCAGGGTCATGGCAGGGACGGACAAAGGGTTACTCCACGGCGGAGCCGACCTTGAGCGCGTCGAACCAGTCGATGAAGCGCTTGACGTTTTCGCCGGTGTAGATCGCGCCGTGCTGCGGTGCGAGAAAGTCGATGTCGAGCTTGGACACGCGCTCGCACCAGTTGCGCTTGGCCGCCATCGACGGCATCCAGCGCTTGTGGAAATACTCGGCGGCCTTGATGTGCTCGTCGAACGCCGCGGCCGATTCGATGTTGCGCCGGTCGACGAACGGCGCGTGTCCGGGCGGCAGCAGCGCGGCGCCGACGTCGCCGGAGAACAGCACCTTGGCCGCGGCGTCGTAGACGTGAAAATTGGCCGAGGCGTGCAGATAGTGCGCCGGGATGAACTGCAGCCGGGCGCTGCCCAGCGTCATTTCACCGCCTTCGTCGGGGATGTCGCGCAAATCGGCGTCGAGCGCGCCGTAATGGCGGATGAACCCGCTCCACAACTTGGGCACGTACCAGGCGATGTTGGGGTTGCACGCGTTCCACAGCGGCAGGCTGGACGCGATGTCCGGGTCCTGGTGGCTGACGAACGCGGCTTTGAGCGAGCCCGGCGGCACGACTTCGACCAGCGCGCTGAAGACCTGCGGGAAGATCTCGAACCCGCCCGGATCGAGCAGCAGGGTCTGCTCGTCGACCGACAGCGCATAGACGTTGGAGTCGATCACGCGGCGCTCGTCCTGGTCGTAGATGATGTTCCAGTGGTGGTTGCCCTGGCTGAAGAATTGCAGCGATTTCATGCGATGATCCTTTCGATTTTTTCGCGGTAGGCGCGCAGCAGTTCCTGCACGCCGCTGACCGAGCGGTCCATTTCCAGTGACACCTGCGCCAGCGGCGCGTTGACCGCGCCCTTGAGCGCGGCTTCGATCCGGCCGTTGACCACGACGTAGTCGAGCTCGGCGATCACCGCCTGGAAGCGGTCCAGCGCCGCGCCCAGCGCCTGTCCGGCACGGCGGCTGCCGGCGGCGTGGCGCTCCTGCATGTCCGCGTGGTGGCGCAGCCGCTCGGCCAGCGCCGGGCAATGCGCCGTGGCGGCGCTCTGGATGTGCCGCAGGCTTTGCATCTGCTGCACGTCGCGCAGGGTTTCCATGAAGTGCAGCATCAGTGGGTTGATCAGATCCTGCACCTGGTCGGCGGCGTTCTGCATGGCCTGCGCGCCTTCGCGGAAGGCTTGCGCCACCACGCCGTAGCCGGCGAGTTCCTTGCCGTGGCGCTTGACCAGCACCTGCGCGTTGAGCGCTTTGCGGTCGATTTCGCGCAGGCGCTTTTTCAGCGCGCCCTGAAAGGCGAAGGTGGCGTCGGCCACGGCGATGAAGTCGCGGCGCAGGGTGTCGAGGGATCGGTCGTCCATGCCGGTGGCGCGCGGCGTCTGCGCCACAGGCGGCACGCTGCCAGCAGGGGACGCGGGCAGTGCATCAGCGGGAGTGTTCATGGTTCAGCTCTTGCGTTGGACCCGGGCGAGCGCGGCGCCGTCGAGGATGAGCACCACCTCGCCGTTGCCGGAAATCGTCGCTCCCTGGTAGAGGGTGTCGTGGGTGGAGATGTCCAGCGGCTTGACCACCGAGTCTTCGGTGCCGATCGCCTCGGAGACCACCAGCAGCCCCTGGGCGATGAGAATGCCTTCGCTGGGCTCTTTTTGCAGGTCGATGGCGCTGCGCTGCAGCAGGCTGCCGAGGTCGATGTAGGGCACGACGCGGTCGCCATCGACCTGCACCATCAGCCGTCCGGAGATGGAGTGCACCTGCGCCGGGTCGATGGCCAGGAGGTTTTCGATCGCCGCCACCGGCAGGGCGTAGGTTTCGCGCCGCAGGCGGAAGTACAGCACCGGCAGTACCGCCATGGTCAGCGGCAGCTCCAGCGTGAGCGTGCTGCCTTTGCCCGGCGCGGTGTCGATGTCGATGCGCCCGCGCAGCGACAGCACGGTCGAGCGCACCACGTCCATGCCGACGCCGCGCCCGGACAGCTCGCTGACCTGCTCCTTGGTGGAAAAGCCGGGCAGGAAAATGAGTTCGAGCATTTCACGCTCGGACAGCCGCGCGGCTTCCTGCGCGCCGATGACGCCTTTGGCGATGGCGGTCTGCAGGATTTTTTGCGCGTTCATGCCGCGGCCATCGTCGCTGACCTGGATTTGCACCTTGTCGCCCAGATGCCGCGCGGCCACGCGCAGCACGGCCTCCTCCGGCTTGCCGGCCTGCTGGCGCGCGGCGGGCTCCTCGATGCCGTGATCCAGGGCGTTGCGCACCAGGTGGATCAGCGGCCCGGACAGCGCGTCGACCACGGTTTTGTCGATTTCCACGTCCTCGCCTTCGAGTTCCAGCCGGACTTTCTTGCCCAGGCTGCGCGAGGCGTCGCGCACCACCCGCGGCAGCGTCTGGAACAGCCGCTTGCACGGCTGCATGCGCAGCCGCATCACGGTGTTCTGCAGGTCGTTGACCGCCAGATCGGTTTCGCGCGCCAGACGGGTGAGTGCCTCGTCTTCGTGCTCCATGCGGGCCACCGCGGCCGACAGCCGGTTGCGCAGCAGCACGAGCTCGCCGACCTGGTTCATCGCCTGATCCAGCCGGTTGGAGTCGACGCGGATGGTCGATTCTTCTGCCGGCATGCCGCCGCCGCGGCCCAGGGCGGCGGCATCCGCCTTGGGCGCTGCGGCGGGCGCGGGGGCCGCGGCAGGGGGCGGGTCGATGGCCGGGTCGGGATGGGCGGCGGGGGCATGCAGCCCGGGGGCGCCGCCGGGGCCGTGGAGCTGGTCGAGCACGCGCTCGAACTCATCCTGCGTGATGTCGGCGGATGCCGCCGGCGCCGGGTTGGGGGCGGCTGGGACGGTGCCCGGGGCCTTGCCGGGGCCGTACAGCGAGTCGAGCACCTGCTCGAACTCTTCCTGCGTGATGTCGTCGCCGTCGGCCGCGGGGGCGGCGCGGCGCTCGGCGTACAGCCCGGTGCCGCCATCGGCGCGTGGCTGCTGCGAAATCCACAGTCCCTGCGCCGGGCTGCAGGCCGCAGCCGCGGGGACTGCAGTCGCTGAGGCGGCTGGTGCCGCGGGCGGCGTTGGCGCCGCAGGGGCCGTGCTGCCGGACAGGGGCGGGGGCGTTTCACCGCGGGCGTAGGCCTGGATCAACGCCCCGAGGTCGGCCGGGCCGGGCGGCGGGTTTTCGCCCTTGGCCATGTCGTCGAGCATCGCGGCGATGACGTCGGTGGCGCGCAAAATGGCGTCGATCATCGGCGCCGTGGCGCGCAGCGCACCGGCGCGCATTTTGTCGAACAGATCTTCGAGGTGGTGGCACCAGTCGACCATGTTCTGCGCTTCGAGAAACCCGGCGCCGCCCTTGAGGGTGTGGAAGGCACGGAAGATGGCGCCGAGCACTTCCGGATCGTCGGGGGCGGATTCCAGCCGCAGCAACTGGTCTTGCGCCTGGCTGAGCAACTCGCGCGATTCGGCGAGAAATTCCTGCAGGATGTCGTTGTCCATGATCGCGGGACGGGAAGGGCTAGATGCCGAGGTCGCGCAGCAAGGCGTCGACGTCGTCTTGATCGAAAGTCGGGCCGGTGTAGGCGGGCGCGCCGGCGGATGCGGCGGTGGCGTCGGCTGCGGCGTCGCTGGCGGCCACGCCGTCGGCCCAGTGCGGGGAGAGCTGCTCGACGGCTTCGCGGATGCGCTGCTCCACGGCCTGCAGCAGGTGCATGGTTTTTTTCAGCCGCTGCCCGGCCAGATCCTGCCCCTGCTGGCTGGAGAGGATGATCTGGAACTGCTGCTCGATGCGGTCCAACCGGGCGTCGATGAAGTCGCCGTGGGTGGCGCGGATGGCGGCGACTTCGCTCAGGCCGATTTCGGCGGCTTCGAGCGTGGCCATCGCCTGCGTTTCGGTCAGCCGCAGGGCCTCTTCGAGCGGGTGGCTGGCTTCGGGCAGATCGCTCGAGGCGGCCATGATGCGGCGCACACCTTCGTGCAGCAGGGCATCGGCTTCGGTCAGGCGGTGCAGCGCGGCGGCGGCGGGATCGGCTGCGTCCGCGGCGCTGCGTTCGCCCCATCCTTGGGCGTCGTCTGCGCGCCGTTCGCCGGCGACCGCAGGGGCGGTGGGCAGATCGTCGCGGCTCATCGTGTTCCCCCTGCCGATGCGTTGAGCCGCGCCATGATGGCGTCGAGCTTTTCCTTCAGCGTCTGCGCGGTGAACGGCTTGACGATGTAGCCGTTGACTCCGGCCTGTGCTGCGGCAATGATGTTTTCCTTTTTTGCTTCTGCCGTGACCATGAGCACCGGCAGGCTGCGGATGGCGGGGTTGTCGCTGGAGCGGATGAGTTTGAGCAGGTCGATGCCCTGCATCACCGGCATGTTCCAGTCGGTGACGACGAATTCGATGCCGCCGGCCTGCAGTTTGCGCCAGGCTTCTTCCCCGTTTTCCGCTTCGTCGATGGTGCCGGTGACGTAGCCGGTCTGCTGCAGCAGACCGCGCACGATGCGCCGCATGGTGGGAAAGTCGTCAACAACCAAAAATTTCAAGGTGTGCCTCGTGATGGTTCGGTCTGCCCGTCGCCAACCCCGGTCGTCACGGCGCGGGAGCGACCCGTGGCGCGCGGCCCGGCGTTGGGGCGCACTCGAATAACGGCACGCCATTCGTAAACTTGAATCGCTGTGGACAAGCAGCCGGCAGGGGTGGCCGAAGCGGCGGTCGCGCTTGTCCCAGGTCAAGAGGTTTTGACTTTTTGCTTGCCCCTGCCCGGGTGACATCAATAGGATGTGCGCCCATGTATGAGAATCTGAATATGTCTGCGGGCGCATCGGGGGCGTCCGCGGAACAGGCGGCGCTGCGCGCGTTGCTGCGCGGCATCCAGCCTGAGCTGCACCAGGTGGTCGAAGCCTTCACCACGCAGTTCTACGACGAACTGCTGCGCCAGCCGCGGTTTGCCCGTGTGCTCAATCTGCTCTCCGCCGAGGAGTTTGCCCGGCTGCGCAAAAGCCAGGAGCGGCATTTGCGCAGCCTGTTTGCCGAGCGTTCCGACGCGGCGCAGCACATTGCGCGGCATGTCGGACGGGTGCATGCGCTCATCGGCATCGAGGCATCGTGGCTGGTCGAGGCCTATGGGCTGTATTTCCGTCTGCTGATCGCGCATTTCGCGCAATGGGTCGACCCGACGGAGCGTGCTGCGCTGCTCACCTATTTCGTCACCCGCATGCAGGAGGAACTGCAGTGGCAGATCGAGGGACATGAAGACATCGGCGCGCAGCTCGACGCCGCGCTGGCGCGCATCGACGCGGCGATTCTGACATCGCACACCCTCAGCGACCTGCTGCGCGCCGTGCTGGCGGCGCTGGAAAACGTCGAGGGCGTCGTGGCGGGCACGCTGGGCCGGCCGGACGCACACGGCGTGCTGCAGTTCGAGCAGGCGTTTGGCGCGCGGTTCAAATCGCTGTATCTGGATCGCATCGGCTCGCCCGGCGTCGCTGCGGTGATGGTGCGTGGTGACACCGTGCAGGGACTGGGTGCGTCGGGCCGGGCGTGGCGCAGCCGCACGGTGCAGTACACCGCGTCGTACAGCACCGACCCGGCGATCCTGCCCTGGCGCGAACTGGCGCAGGACATCGGCATCCGCAGCGCGGTGTCGATTCCCATCCTCGACGCCTTCGGCCAGCCGATCCTGCTGATGGATCTGTTCAGCGGCTATCCCGGGTTTTTCACCAACTCGGCGCGCAAGGTGTTCATCGAGCACCTGCAGAAGGTGCTCGGACTGGCGTTTGGCCGCTACGGCAGCGCGCTGTCGGACGTCGTGCCCTACGCGCGACGGCAGGTGTATGTCGAACTGCTCGACCACGGCGGGCTGCAGATGTTCTACCAGACGGTGGTCTGCCTGCACAGCGGCAAGGCGGTGAAATTCGAGGCGCTGGCACGGCTGCGCCGGCGCGACGGCGCCGGGGTGATTTCGCCGGCGGAATTTTTGCCCACCTTCGGCGCGCAGGAAATGTTGCGCCTGTTCAGCCTGGGGCTGGAACAGGCGATCCAGGCGCGGCAGCGCTGGGCGGGGCAGGGAGTCGAGGTGGACGTGTCGGTCAACCTGCCGCCGATGGCGCTGAGCGACGTGCGATACGTCGAACAGGTCGAGCGCGTGCTGCAGCGCCATGCCTTCGAGCCGCGCCGCCTCACCCTCGAATTGCTCGAAACCGGTGATCTGGACGTGTCCGAGCGGCGCGACATGCTGCTGGCGCGGCTGCGCGCCACCGGCGTGCGACTGGCCGAGGACGATCTCGGCTCCGGCTACAGCTCGCTGCTACGGCTGGACAATTTCGCTTTCGACGAAGTGAAAATCGACCAGGGGCTGCTCGGCGGCGTGGGCAAGGCGCCGCACCGCGCGCTGGATTTCATCCATCATCTGACCCGGCTGGCGCACGACCTGGGCAGCGAGGTCGTGGTCGAAGGGCTGGAATCGCCCGGTCTGCTCGAAGCCGCGGTGATTCTGCAGGCCGATGCCGGCCAGGGCTACGGCATTGCCCGGCCGATGCCCGCGGCCGAGGTGGCGGCGTGGGTGCGCGGCTTTCGCCTGGACATCGACCGCGACCACCCGCGGACCGCGCTGGGTGTGTACGCCGCGCATTTGCTGTGGGAAAACCGGCTGGACACCATGACGTCCTGGCCGGACGCGCTGCCGCTGGCGACGCGGGCAGCCAGCGCGCTGCACCACTACATCCTGATCCAGGGGCTGGAGGGCAGTGCGCTGCATCAAACGTATCTGCGGCTGATCGGCGCGCTGCAGGCCGGGGCCGACAGCGCGGAGTTCCGCAGTGCGCAGGCCGACATGCGGCGGCAGCTCGACCAATTGGTGCAGGCCGAGCTTGGCCTGCGCACTGGATAGGGCGCGCCGCGGGCAGCAAGGATTTTTGCCAAAAAAATCACGTTTGCCCTAAAGTTCGGATCATGCGTGCCGTTGAATGCGGCAACGACAGATCGTCCGCAGACGGTTGCGTGGGTTTGCTGCCCATACGCCGCCGGCCGACGGCCTTGCATGTTCGACG
>Ga0067045_1030184_pt1 | contig 16330 bp, 13 predicted proteins | sample TerdegcTABiofilm_FD_59184 | JGI IMG/M metagenome (GOLD analysis project Ga0067045, IMG submission 59184) | Combined Assembly of (Gp0054472, Gp0054536) Wastewater bioreactor microbial communities from Singapore -Terephthalate degrading...
CATTAGGTTTCGAAACTGATGAAGATAAAAAAATTGTAATGGAATCATTAGAGTCGATGGGAATTGCTGATCTAAAATCGAAAGGTATTAATGAAATATCCGGAGGTGAAGCACAAAGAGCTTTTATAGCAAGAGCAATCGCTCAGAAACCTAAGTTAATATTGCTGGATGAACCTAATGCTCATTTAGATATTGAACATCAAATAGAAATTTTTGAGTTGCTGAATAATCTTAGGGTTAGTCAGGATTTATCGATAATTTCAGTATCGCATGATCTGAACCTTATCGGGCTTTATTCACAGAAAATATCATTTATGTTGGAAGGCAAAATTTCTATAAAAGGGAATAAGAAGGATGTTTTAACAAAAGAAAATATTAAGGAAATTATGAATGTTGATTCTATGATATTATCTTCATGTACTGATGACTCTGTAAATATTTTAATCAAACCTGTTAACCAATAAAAGAATTTTGTGAAAAATAAATTTCAATATCCTTCAATAGTATTTTTCTCTATTCTAATTAATTTAGGAATATTTACTTTAGTAACTTTTATTAAGTATAAAATTAATGGCCTAACTTTAATTGATTACAGAATCGATTACATTGGTAATGTTCTAAATATATTGGTCTCTGTTGGAGTTATATCGGGTTTTCTTTTACTGGGAATAAAGAAAAAACCGGTTGAAAAGGGGCGATTAAATTTTTTATTTGTGCTTCAGATTCTTTCACTTGCATCCCTTTTAATATCAATAATATTATTCGATTTTATAAAGTTAGCGACCAATGAATTTTTATTTTCATTCCCGATAAAAAAAGTTTACACCGGCTTTCTTATGATAATTTCTTTATTCCTCCAGATTTATTCACTTCTATATTCCTGGGGGATAATATTAGGTCTTGAAAAATTATTTGAAATAAGAACTCTACTTCGATCAATTTCTGCAATTCTAATACTGCTCCTTTTTTCCATATTTTTTGTCTGGAATGTAAATGAGTATAAAGGGAATAATGATTTAAAGTATGAATATGCATTAATTCCCGGTGCCGCCGTTTGGAAAAAAGACAAACCCAGTCCTATTTTTGAAGGTAGAATTAGAAAAGCATTAGAATTATACAGACGCGGTTCAATAAAAAAAATAATTCTTACCGGTGGTAACGCTCCGGGTGAATTAAGTGAAGCTGAAGTAGCATATAAATATCTTACTAATCTTGGTGTTGATTATAGAAATCTTATTGTCGAACAATTAACTTCAACCACTACAGAACAAATAAGATATATCAAACATGATGATGAAACTGCTAATTCTAATTCAAGAATATTAATTATCTCTGATGATTTTCATCTTGCTCGCATTCTTCAGATTAGCAAGTTCTTTAATATTGAGGCGGATGGAATTTCAACAGAATATAAATTAACTTTTGAAAAAACTTTATTTTACAGAACAAGAGAAAGCATAGCTTTACTTTTATTTTGGTTTTTTGCTATTTAGCACCATTTAAAAATTAAATCAGGAGAAGATAATGTTATATTTTGAAGCCATGGAAAAATATGGACATGAACAAGTTGTTTTTTGCAGCAATAAAGAATCCGGACTTATGGCAATCATTGCTATTCACGATACGACCTTAGGACCCGCACTTGGTGGTACAAGAATGTGGAATTACAAATCCTTTGATGATGCATTAAACGATGTTCTTAGATTATCACGTGGTATGACGTATAAAGCTGCAGTTGCCGGATTAAATCTTGGCGGTGGTAAAGCAGTAATAATTGGTGATTCAGCATCACAAAAAAATGAATTGTTATTCAGAACATTTGGAAAATTTGTTGATGGTTTAGGCGGAAGATACATAACTGCTGAAGATGTGGGAACAGATGTAAAGGATATGGAATATGTTCGAATGGAAACTAAATATGTAACCGGAATTTCAAAAGCGCTTGGCGGAAGCGGAGATCCTTCTCCTGTTACGGCTTATGGCGTTTATGTTGGCATGAAAGCATGTGCTCAGGAAAAATGGGGTAATGATTCATTGCGCGGAAGAAAAATTGCTGTTCAAGGTGCTGGTCAGGTTGCGCGGTATCTTTGCGAACATCTTTATAGCGAAGGTGCAGAAATTTATCTTACGGACATCGTAGATGATAAAGTAAAACGTGTCCTTGAAACTGTTAAAGCTCATGTTGTTAAACCGGAAGAGATTTATGATATTGATGCCGATATCTTCTCGCCAAATGCGTTAGGTGCAGTTATAAATGATAATACTATCCCCAAATTCAAAGTGGAAATAATCGCTGGCGGTGCTAACAATCAGCTTGAAGATGAAGATAAGCATGGTAAAATGCTGGTAGAAAAAAATATATTATACGCCCCGGATTATGTTATTAATGCCGGAGGTTTAATTAATGTTGCTAATGAGCTCGAAGGTTACCGTCAGGATAGGGCAATGAAGCAAGCCGAAGCAATTTTTGACATTGTTAAAAGAATTTTCAAAATTGCAAAGGATCAAAAAATTCCTACGCATGTTGCATCTAATACTCTTGCAGAAGAAAGATTAAATCAAATTGGAGGTATAAGAAAAATATTTTCTTCTCACACAGGTTCATATGGCAGAATTGGCGAATTAATGAAGCATTAGTTTTTTATTGAATTTAAACTAATAGCATTATTTCTCAATTGTTAATTTTTTATTAAATATGGATTAGGAATTTCTTTTTATTATTTAACATCATAGATTAACGATAAGATTACTCAAGGTTCTTAAACACAATGGTTAAGAAGTCAAACAGACGAATTCTAAGAGAAAAAGTACTTCAAGTTCTTTACGCATACGAGTTAAATGGCGAAGGATTAACTAACCTAACTAACGGAATACTCTCCGATTTAACTTCAATACCAGATATTGATTTCGCTAAAAAATTAATTGATTCTGTTGTTGCCAATGTAAAAGATCTGGATATGATAATTCAGGAAAAAGTTTCTAATTGGGAAATGGATCGAATTGCATTAATCGATAGAATCTTATTAAGGATTGGCATTTCTGAATTAATGAATTTCCCTGATATCCCACCAAAAGTTACGATAAATGAAGTAATAGAAATTGCCAAGGACTATTCCACCTCGAACAGCAACAAATTTATTAATGGAATTCTGGATGCTTTTTTATCCGATCTAAAAAAATCTGGTAAACTTAATAAGACCGGAAGAGGACTTATTGACCAATCCCTTACAAAAAAAATCCAACCGTCTAGTTGATCGCGAAAGGTTTAGAGTCTTTATCTGGACCCTTTTCGATTTTGCTAATACATCTTACTCAATTGTAGTCGTAACTTTTCTATTTGCTGTCTATTTCAAACAAACAATCGCATCAGGAAAACCGATCGGTGATTTTTATTGGAGTATCGGAACAAGTGTTTCAATGCTAATTACGGCAATAATTTCTCCAATTCTTGGTGCTATTTCAGATTACTCAGCCGGCAAGAAAAGATTTCTTTTATTCTTTACTCTCATTTGTATTATCAGTACAGCACTGTTGTTTTTTATGAATCAAGGGGATGTGGTTAATGCTCTAATTTTATTTATTATTGCCAATGTTGGATTTGAAGCCGGATTGGTTTTTTACGATTCATTTCTACCGGAAATTACATCACCAAAAAATTATGGAAGAGTAAGCGGATATGGATTTGCAATGGGTTATTTAGGTTCGCTGGCAACTCTTGCTGTTGTATATCCTTTTATTAGTCAGAATATGATAAAAGAAACTTTCCCCGTTGCTGCCTTGATCTTTTTTGTTTTTGCAATTCCCATTTTTATTTTTCTTCAGGATACTAGAAAAAAAGTTGCACGGGATAAATCTTATATAAAAATTGGTTTAGATAGAGTTTTTAATACGATTACACATCTAAGGAGTTATAAAAATCTTGCTCTGTTTTTACTTGCATATTTTTTCTTTATAGAAGGAGTTAATACGGTTATCTTTTTCTCGGGTAATTATGCAAGTACAACATTAAATTTTACTATGGGCGAGTTGATTATATTCTTTATTATCGTTCAGACTACTGCAATTATTGGATCGTTGTTATTCGGAATTATAGCAGATGCATTCGGGCAGAAAAAATCGTTGGTTCTATCTCTCGTCATTTGGATTTTTACAATTATCGTTGCATTTATTACAAGCAGTAGAAGTTCTTTCATTATTAAGTGGCTATACGATATAACATCAATTCCTCCACATGATTTAGTTCGATATAGTTTTTATTTGGTCGGATTACTTGCCGGAAGTGTGATGGGTGCTACTCAATCAACAAGTAGAAGTCTAATGTCCAAGTTAACTCCTTTTGATAAGAAGACAGAATTTTTTGGTTTCTATTCTTTTTTTGGTAAAAGCTCTGCCATTCTTGGTCCGTTAGTTTTTGGTTATGTCAGTTATTTAACAGGTCAACAAAGATTTGCCATTCTAACTATTGGCATCTTTTTTATTGTGGGCTTAATTATTCTTGGTAGAGTAAAAGAGCCGAAAGAATCGCAGATTTAAGTGCGAGAATTTTTTTTGTAAGCCGATTTAATTAATAGAATAATTCCAATTACAGAAATTAACAACCAAAAAATTCCCCAAATTGTTTGCTTCACACCGGTTATTTCCGCAATAACGGAAGCATCAGAATAAGAGGTTGTAGATTCTAAAACATCCTGTTTGATATCAATTAATACATAAATACAGCTTACCAATCCTAAAGATTTCAGAATAATATTAGCAAAGAATGAAGGGAAAAAATAATTAATAGTGAATAATAAAATGATTATTCCGATTGTAATGAAAATAAGATATTCATTCTTTGACGAGTTAATTAAAAAAATAATTATTATGCCGGCAGTTATTGGCAAAACTATGTTGCGAAATCTTTTTTGATATGAGGCATAAAACAAAATCATTCCAAAAATAAGACTGCCTAAATAACCGGAAGACGCAATTATAAAACTGTTACCGTTTTCTATTTTAGAAAAACCGCTTAGATCCAGAGCAATATCCAGATCAATTACTTTTCCTCCCGTAATAATTGCAGCGAATCCGTGACTAATTTCATGAAGAAGTACTACCATTAGTTTGATTGGGTAAATTACAAATGTATCCCATAGAAATATTGATGCGAGTATAATTAAAACAAGTAAAAATACTTCAATGAATTGCTTCTGTTTTTTAGTCAAACCCATATTTATTCAAATTAATTTGGCGAATTAAAATAAATAAAAAGTAATTGATTTAGAGAGTTGACCTTGATAATTTTGCATTATTGCGGGTGTAACTCAGTTGGTAGAGTGGCAGCTTCCCAAGCTTCAAGTCGCGGGTTCGAGTCCCGTCACCCGCTCGAAAATATTTTTAATATCGTTTGAAAATTTTGGATAATTGTTCTATACTTGTGACGCAAAATTTTAATCTTTATTTATTGGGAGCTTAGCTCAGCTGGTTCAGAGCATCTGCCTTACAAGCAGAGGGTCATTGGTTCGAATCCATTAGCTCCCACAAAACCCCGTTTTTCGGGGTTTTTCATTTTAAATTAATTAAACAAGCAGAGGGTCATCGGCCAGCCATTAAGGTCGGCTGGTAAATTCTGCCGAAGGCATAGGATCCCAATAATATTCCCAGGTGATATCAATTTCTTATTTCGAGCTTCTCTCTAAAATGACACGCTTATTATAACCAGCTTACATTTTTTGTAAAACTACAATTGTTTTTTGTCACATTTCCTATGACAATCGTTTCATAGTTTCTGTTATAAAAATCCTCGCTTTCATGGTTTAGATTGCAATTGAGAGTTAAAGATTATTGAAAGAAGTTCTTCTAAATAGTGAATTGAAAACATTAAGTAAAAAATGATGAAACTGGTAAGCAAAGATTATAACCAGAAAAACTTAGGGGAAGTCTATGAAAGTGAGGGCAATATTGTTCATCAGTCTATCAATTCTTGTAATGCTTTCTATTCTTTTGCTTGTTCAGAATTTAATTACAAAGTGAAGGTGGCGTAGTTGCACCTTCTAGGCAAATGGGTATGGTTGCTAACCCCTCTGCAATTCATACCCAGATGCTTTTTATCCCGATCAATTATTTTCAGATTTTGAATATCTTCCTTTGCACTTCATCGTCCGTGAATCCTTCGTTTATTCTGTTCATGGTTTCTTTTAATACTCCTAATGAGCGCTGACTTAATAAATCGATCTTTATCAAACCAAGGTCTTCAATTGGATACATATCCGGTTGTGTGATAATTAAACCGAGACCTTTGTTCTTTGCGTATTCGAGTGCTACATAATTTGTGATCGGGTTCTGTGTTATTACAATTCCTGATGGATGAATGCTAAGATGTCTCGGAAAACCTGAAAGTCTGGAAGCAATTTCAATGATCGATTTCCATGGCTCGCTCTGGAAATTGAGCGTTCGGGTTTCCGGAAATTTTTCTGCAATGTTTATAAGGTTCTTCGCACTCGTCCACGGAATGAATTTGCTGTACTTCGAAATCTCTCCTTCCGATATTCCAAATACTTTTGCCACCTCGCGGAAAGCTGAACGTGCCCTGAATGTAACAGTAGTTGATATCATTGCAACTTTGTCGTAACCGTATCTTTCATAAACATACTTTATTATTTCATCACGCTCTTTCCATGAAAAATCGAGGTCAACATCAGGGGGCGAGAGTCTCCCGCGGTTCAAGAATCGCTCGAAGTAGAGATTGTATTTAAGCGGATCCACTTCAGTAAAACCAAGGCAATAAGAGACGAGACTATTTGCAGCCGAACCTCTTCCTATATGCATCATACCGCGGCTTTTTGCCTCGCGAATAATATCCCACACAATCAGGAAGTAATCGCAGAAACCCATTTCATCAATTACTTCTAATTCGTATTGAAGGCGTTTAACAGCCGCATCGGTTATTGGTTTGTAACGTTCTTCCAATCCGCGGAATGCAATTTTCCATAAGAATGAAAACGACGACTCTTCAGCCGGAAGAGGGAACACAGGAAATTTATAACGACCAATATCAAGTTCTACATTACATGATTGAGCAATCCGTTCGGCGTTCCAGACTGCTTCGGGAAGTGAACGCCATTCTTTTACCAACTCATCATGAGTCTTAAGATGATATTCTTCGTCAACTATCATTTCGTTTGTAAGATTCTCGAGCGTTGTATTAAGCTTTATTGCTGTTACAACTTTGTGAAGTAGAAAGTCATCCGCTTTAATAAAATATGCCGGGTGAACAGCTGCAATTTTAAGATTGTTTGCTTTGGAAAATTCATAGAGCTCACGCGTTCTCTTCTTACTTTTTTCTGTGATAGTAAGTTCAAGAAAAAGATTCTGACGGAGCGCTAAATCAATATTAATTTGCTTTAAAAGGTCAATCGAAGATGTGAGTACAAATAAATTATGAATCGGCTGAGTGAATAAATCTGTAATTGCAAAATTTTCTTTCAACTTACGAGTGGTTATAAATTTACAAAGCTGCGAATATCCGTCGTTGTTTTTTGCTATAAAGATTGCGTTAAGATTTTTGTCTTTAGGATCATCAATCCATGCTCCAAGAATTGGTTTGATATTATTCTCTTTAGCAGTCTTATAAAATTGAATAAGTCCGTACATTGCGTTAGTATCGGTTAAAGCAACAAACTGACTTCCCGATTTTTTTGCAAACGTTACAAGTTCTTCAACCGGAATAGTCCCTTCCAGCAGAGAATAATTAGAATGTGCGTGAAGTGTAAACATAGTATTGTTTAATTATTTTGCTTTTGAAAAAACACCTAATACGGTTTTTGAATTGCGAGTGACCAAAAAGTAATATTCAATTAAAAAATCTGAGAAGATCAGTTTTAATCCGTGTTATCCGCGGTCTATTTTAATATAAGTGATTACTTTTTGGTCATCCTTATTGTAAACATTGCTCTATTTTAGTCGATTTCTGTTTTACCGATCCGTATTGCATCGAAACCGTACTTATCGCGTATCTTCATTACGGCTCTTAACATCCGCTTACGGACCGTTTCATTATCTTCAAATAAAATACATTGTTCCGTATAGTGATTTAATTTGCTTAGATGAATTCCTATAAGCCGTATTCCAACTCTTCGTGTAAATGATTTTTCGAAAAGATCTTTTGCAACTTCAAAGACAACTTTGTCATCATCAGTCGGTTCAACTGTCTTAGCACGTGTCAGTGTAACAAAATCTGTGTAACGCAGCTTTATCGATATTGTTGAAGTCTGCCAGTTTTCATTCCGCAGAAGCTGACATGCCTTGCTTACAAGTTCGAAGAGGATCTCTTCAATTTTTGTTTTGCTTATCAGGTCTTTATCGAATGTTGTTTCCTTCGAGATACTTTTCCGTTCGTGTTCGGTTACAAGAATGTCATTCCCTTTGCCGTGGGCTTTTTCCCATAGTTCGGTTCCAAACTTTCCTAAAAGTGCGGACAAATAATCGGGGGATGCTTTTGCAATATCGCCAACAACACTAAACCCTCTTGAACGAAGCATCGGAAAAGTTGCCTTACCAATGCCCGGTATTTTCTCGATAGGAAGGTGTGCTAAGAAATCTTTCTCGCCGCCCGGAGGCACAAATGTAATTCCACGCGGTTTTTTGAAGTCGGAAGCAATCTTTGCAATCGTTTTATTTGATGCTATACCAATAGAGCTTGGAAGGTGAAACTTCTCCCAGATCTCGTTTTGCAGTTTTTCGGCAAATTTGGCCGGCTCGCCATAAATCTTTTCACAACCGGTAAAGTCGAGATAGAACTCATCAATCGAAGCTTGCTGCACAATAGGGAAATAACGCTCTAAAAAGCGTTTTACGGCTCGCGAGAACCTTCCGTACTCTTTTCCATGCCCGTGCAGATAAATGCCTTGTGGGCACAATCTAAAAGCATTTCGAATGGGCATTGCAGAATGAAGTCCGAATTGCCGCGCCTCGTAACTGCAAGCGGCTACAACACCGCGTCCGTGCGGATCTCCCCCTACAATAACGGGTTTTCCTTCCAGCGATGGGTCTAAAATCCTCTCTACCGAAACAAAAAACGCATCCATATCAAGATGAAAAATAGTTTTCATATAAATTTTACATTAGCCGTTTTTAGCTGTTGACTTTGTTTCCGCCAAATTATAATATAGTGCTCAAATGTTCACTATTAATATGAAAAATTCTCCGTTAACAAGCAATACGGTTCTTTTGGATATGTCGGCTTACCGTCTGCCGAACTCTAAAGAGCATGTAAAAATCTTTGATGCCGTCCCTAAAATTGTAAAGGAAACCGGCTTCAACATATTCGATTATTACAAAGTATTTGAGGATGAAGAGACGAAAAGAATAATAAGAGAAGGGGAGACGATCGGCTGCTTTTATATCGAAAGTCCGGGAATGCGCTCACTTCTGCGTAGAACCGACTGCGATACTTTCGAGATGCTAACGGCAGTTTCATCGGTTATACGTCCCGGTGTTGCCGAATCGGGTATGATGAAGGAATTTGTGGAAAGGCATAAAGATCCTAAACGAAGAAAATATCTTGTGCCGGAAATGGAAAAGTATCTGGGTGAAACATACGGTGTGATGGTGTATCAGGAAGATGTTATAAAAGTTGCCCATCATATTGTTGGTTTAACATTGGAAGAAGCCGATTTATTGCGGAGAGCTATGAGCGGAAAGATGCGCTCCCACAAAGCAATGAGTATGATAGTTGATAAATTTTTTTCATGCTGCAAAGAGAAAGGATATTCCGAAGAAGTATCGCAAAAGTTGTGGAAGCAGATCGAATCGTTTGCGGGTTATGCGTTCTGTAAAGCTCATAGTGCTTCGTTTGCACTTCTCTCGTTTCAGGTTGCATATCTTAAAGCTCATTACCCCGCAGAATTTATGGCGGCAGTACTTAGTAACCAGGGCGGGTATTATTCCGCCGCGGTTTATATATCCGAAGCACAACGGCTTGGAATAAAAATTTTACTCCCTTCCGTTAATGAAAGTGTGTATGAATATACCGGAAGCGGAAAAAAAATAAGAATCGGTTTGATGGCAATTAAAAATCTTGAGAAGAATGTAATTGATAAAATTATTATTGAAAGGGAACGACGGGGAAAATATTTATCGCTGGCAGATTTCCTTAAACGGACACAGCTTACTTATGAACAGACGGAAATTTTGATAAAATGCGGGGCAATGGATTGCTTCGGGCAAACGCGTCCAACTTTACTCCGGCTTGTAGATATTTATTTCAGTCACAGGAAATTGATTCTCGGCAGCGGATCGGATCTGTTTGAGAATGAAACTGTTAAGCTTGAGAAGGAGGTTGTTACGCAGCGGCAATTTAGTGCAGATGAAATGTGCGTTCACGAATACGAAGCGTTCGGTTATATGGTAACAAAGCACCCGCTCGAATTCTTTGCCGGGGAGATCGGCTCACCGAATGTTGTTAAGGCATCGGAAATGATGAAGCATCATAACCGAATGGTTAAGATGATCGGATGGTATATGACATCGAAGAGAATAAAAACAAGTAAAGGGGAGGTAATGAAATTCCTTTCGCTCGAAGATTTAACTGGAACGTTTGAGGCGGTTATCTTTCCCAAAGCATATCAGAAATATGCAGAGCTTACAATTTCGATGGGTCCCTATCTTGTTGAAGGACGGGTTGATGCTTTGAATGGAAACAATATAGTTGTAGAAAATCTTTCCGTTCTGGCAGCAGAGAAGGCAAGATCGATAACACAGAAAGACCGTACGTCAACCGATTTCTTTGGTGATGCAGAAAAGCCGCTTGAGTTCGATGAAATTTACCTTGTTAATTCTCTCGATAAGGAAAAATTAATTCAAGCTTATCTTTGATAGGCGGGGGTAAGCTTTAAGTGTTGTTGCCGGAACATTCACTTTAATTCGCTCTTTCAAAAGATGTATCAGCTCTAATGCATTTGCGACTGCATTACCTTTTGGGTGATTATTCAATATCACAAAAACTTTTTTAACGGTGTCCAGTACTTCTTTAATTTTCTGCTCAATCTCTACAAGTTCACCCGGTGAATAAAGGTAGTTATATCTTTCACTTTGTTCTTCGTATGACTGATCCTTACCAAATTTACCCAATGATCCTTTCCATGCTTTTGTATTCCGACCATGAAAACGGATGTAAAGGTTTTGCCCGGCTTTAACAGGTTGGAATTCAATGGCTTCGCCGATTACCGGCTGATCAATTGTACAAAGCGAACTGTTGTTGCTTCCCAGAAAATCGAAAAAGCGCTGGACGAACCAGGACTTGTGTCTTACCTCAATAAATTTTTCATACTCTGCAAATATGTCGATAAGCTCTTTAACATGATTAGCATTTTCCTTATTGAGAACGAAAGAATATGGAAACTGAATTAATAATCCGCCAAGACGATTTTCGGTATTCAACTTATTCAGATTGAACTTGACTGATTGAATTTGCTCGCCGGAAAATTTTTTCTTGTGAGTAAAATCCCGATGAAGTTTTACTGTGAAAAGGAAATCGTCTCTACCTTCTACTTTCTTAATCCAACCTTCAACAATCTTTGGATTGATGTAAGTATAATAACTCGAGTTTACTTCAACAACATTAAAATATTGCGAATAATACTCTAACCAATCAAAGCCTGACGATTGAGCTTGAGGGTAAAATGATGGAATCCAATCCTTATACGACCACCCGGCTGTTCCTGCAAACAATTTTTCCATTACAATTTTAGAATTATGAAAGTCTAATTGCTATATTAAAGAGAGTGAAATAAAAAAGAAAGAAATAAATATGTGCGGTAGATTCGAAAATAAAGTGAATGAAAATATTTTTATCCAGCTTTTTAAAGAAATGAATATTGACTTAATTGTTGATGATTCTATCAAAAAGAATAAAAAGGTAAATATTGCACCGACAGATAAAATATATGGAATCAGATTGCTGAATGGTAAGTTCACTTTATCACTTCTAAACTGGGGAATTAAGTTTAAGGAAGACTCGCCGCTAATTTTCAATAGCCGAATAGAGACAATTAAAGAAAAGAAATACTGGTTTACTTTATTTGACAGGAATAGATGTATTGTACCAATGAGCGGATTTTACGAATGGAAGAAAGATCGAACAAGAAAAATACCGCACAGAATTTATCTGCCTGATCAGGAAATATTTTTCGTTCCGGCTCTATATTATACGGATAAACAAAACAATCTCTTTACCTCTTTAATAACTACTGTACCAAATAATTTTATAAAACCGATTCATCACCGTATGCCGGTAATACTCGATATTAAAACCGCATCTGAATATTTGAGAAATGAAGCGAATAAAAATTTAGAACTATGCATTCCTTTGAACGATTCAATAACAATGAATGCAGAAATTGTTAAGCTTTAATTGGAATTTTGGAAAAAGGGATAGCAATCAAAATGAAATTACTATCCCCTAAAATTTTTAGAATGCTGAAATTATACCAACGGCAAGTTGTGCATATTCTTTATTGAAGTCGTATGTAAGTTCACCTATTAATCTGATATTTCTTTTTAGCATATAACCTAAACTTAATGTTCCCGCCTGATATTCTAATGCTTTTATATCGGAATTAACCCAATTATACAAAGCTACTCCATACCATTTACTTTCATCACCTTTGGGTGTGTAAATCAGTTCAGCAAATCCGCCATCAGATTTTATATTTGTAGAGAAAGCTGTTGGTTTGTCATCAACCCTGGATGCATATTGAAGGTTGAGTTCAACCTGATTCTTCAATTTTATTGTTAAATCGGGACCCATCATTCTAAATGAATTATCAAACTGAAGACCAATATTATCTTCTAATTTTTCTTTTCCGAAATAACCGAAAACTCCAACTCTAAAATCCTCAGTAATATCCTGGGAAACTCTTGCAAACAGATTTTTGTATTTATCATCATCAAAGTTTCTGAATGGATTAGCTTGACCAATACCACTTCCATTTAGTATCTCTACTGTAATATCTGTACCTGTCGGTAACCCATAAGTCATCATTATTCCTCTATCGTAAGTCAGATCAGTTTTAGAAAATCCGGCTTTAGTTTTATAAATCTGATAATCTTCAAATGTCAATCTTAACTCGCGTTTAAATAATGGATCCGATACTTGAAATTGCCCGACAAATACATCAAGGTCAGTTCCGAACAAATCGTTAAACATGATGAATGCATCTTCTATGCCGGCTACTTCACCTCTTTCACTGAAAAAGAAATAAAAATAGTACGAAATATTTTGAGTTATCGCACCACCAGAAAGGAATTTTAATAAGTAAGGTGCTGTAAAATCAAATTGATTTGTGTTCTTGTTATTATAAGTAGCATAACCTTCAAGCCGTAATGCAACAGGTAATTCTCTAAGTAGAGAGAGTTCATCATCACCTGTAGGTAAAAAATATCTTGGAGCATCTTTATCAGCTAACACAAATCCATTCCCGGCAAATTCTTCACCATAAGGTTTTAATTTTGGAAAAGGGGAGTGACAGGTTTGGCAAGTCATATTATACTTTCTTGCAAATGCCGGAATGGCTGATGTCGTTTCAAATATTGAAAAGAAAATTATTATAGCTATCGATAGAAAAATTATTTTTTTCATTTTATCACCTATGGAAGAATTGTAATAGATGTTGACTGTTCATTTATTTTAACAATTTCAGATTCGCTTGCCGGTACTTTTAAGAAATCTGCAACAGGTTTAACTAATAGTTGATAATTCAAAACAGCTTTTACTGTAAGTTTGCCGGGTGCAAGATTATTCGGTAGATGAAATGTAAACGTTTCAGTTTTTGTTTCTCTTGGACCAATTCTGTAATCAACACCTAATGATGCAGTATTCCATTGCTGCATTGTCATTCTACCTTTGGGATCGAAATATGGCATTCTGAAAATTCGATTACCTACTGGAATTCCATCGCGTTGAATTCCTTCAAAATCAGGTTTATCAAGTGCAATACCCATATCCTGATATGCTAACACATTACTTGCAATTGTGTATTCCTCTCCGGTAAAATTTTTCTTATCGACCGGTAAGTGATAAACATTTCCTTTTTCATCGGTTGCTTCAACATTTAGCCAAACAATTCTATCTTCTACCGAACCAGTTGGGAATTTATGTCCCGTTTTTTGATTGAACAACGCTACAGTAAATTTAACAGTTTCTCCCGGTTCTGCTTCATTAAGATCAGGATAAATTCTCAACTCGATTACACCACTTAGTTTGCCTTTGTCGTGTGCACCGTGGAATAAGTGTAATCTTGCATCGGGATATTTCGTTCCCATCGATGCAGTTTTAAATTCTGCTTTTGGCATATGACAATCCTGGCAATGAACCCCTTCTTTTGAATAAGGTCCCTCTTTCCATTCAAGGTGAGTTGATTTAACCCAGACTTCATAAGGACTTTTCTCGTTGTGACATATTCCGCAGAAGTCGCCGGTTTTCATAATTGGATTAATCTCAATTTCATGAGCAGGTGATGTTATTTCACCTTTTCTGGAAGAGTATTTTGTTTTTCCCGGATTCATGATATAATTAAAATTATACGGTGTATCTCCGCTGAATCCAGTAATGCTATGGCAAACTTCACAAGAAACAGATTCATTTGCACGTGAATTCATTTTTGGAAGCGGGGGAGGAACATCACCTGCTAAGTATGCAATTGGTGAATGACATCCGTTGCAACCCGCTTTTACCTCAGCTACTTTTTCATCTTTCTCAGCATGGGGAACAGCTAACTCAAAATACTCAATTTCATCCCATTCGTGTGTATATGCCTGGGACATCATTGCTTGTTTCCATTGCTGATAAAAATCTGTGTGGCAAGAGCTTCCGCAATATTCTGGTTTTTTAAAATCATCATACTTAAAACTTCCCAGTTTGCTCTGCCCATTAATAGTTTGAATTGCAAGTGAAAGTATTAGTGTTAAAATTAAGAGGTGATTTTTATTCATGACTTCCTCCGGTCAGTATTAATAGAAGTAATTCTAATTCAAACATAATTTTTATAAAGAAGATATGCAACACTTATTATTCTATCATAAATTTTATCCTAATGCAAATAGTTTTTTTTGATTAAATTTTTTCTGCATTTATGGAATTACTATGAAAAACCGACTTATACTAACTTTAGCAATTTTTTGTTTGTTTATATCATCTACACTTGCTCAGTCAGGAATAATGAAAAGTTTTTATCCAGATGGAGTTCCTAGATCAGAAATTTCTTATGTAAACGACATTCTTGATGGGCTTGCTTTATTTTATTACCCGAATGGAAATTTAAAATCGGAAAAAAATTATAGTAAAGGGAAATTAAATGGATTTGTAAGAGAATATTTTGATAATGGTTTATTAAAAGAAGAATATTTTTTAAGGGATGGAGTGAAAGATGGTTCTTATAGAGGTTACTATGATAATGGCGCATTAAAAGAATTAGTGATTTTTGAAAAAGGTATTCAGGTTAAAAAAGATTCTTTTAAGTACGATCCAGCTTATGCTGCACCTATCGAAGCATATCAAGCAGGAAACAGACAGCAACAGGTTTTTAACAAACGTAAGACAATTCTGATTTGCGATGTTGAAATCTGTCCTGTTCCGGTTGGTGGATTAAATTCTATTCAAGAAAATTTAGTTTATCCTGAACATGCATTGTTATATGGTCTTGAAGGAACAGTTACATTAATTGCTACGATTAATGAGAAGGGGGAAGTTATTGCTTCAGAGATTGTAAAAGGAATTGGATTAGGATGTGATGAAGCTGCCCAGGATGCAGTTAAAAAAACTCAGTTTATACCTGGTCAGAATTTTGGCAAAGTGGTTGAGTCGAAGGTTACATTAAATATTGAATTCAAGATTTTTGATCGCTCGCTTATTCAGAGTAATAACGTGAATAATGGTAATCAATTACAAGAAACCAAATCTAAAAATGAACAAAAGATTATTAGTAAACCGGTTAATGTCTTAACGATAAAATGTGAAGAACAAGTTTGTCCGCGACCCATCGGCGGTGTGGATGTAATTATAGAAAATTTTGAAATCCCTCAAGTTGCAAAACGGTTAAAAGTAAAAGGTGAAATTATTATTGAAGCTTTAGTTGATAAATTTGGGATCATCCGGGATACCAAAGTAATTAAAGGGGTAGGATACGGATGCGAAGAATCCCTTGAATCGGCTATATTCAAGACCAAATTTGTTTCAGCTAAAAATGGCGGTGTAGATGTGGATTCTAAAATAACAGTTAACTACACTCTAAGCTTGGATTAGTTAAATAATATTTTGCAAAAGAACTGTTAGTTCCTTTTCAAGTGTTTGACC
>Ga0067045_1004193_pt1 | contig 16329 bp, 15 predicted proteins | sample TerdegcTABiofilm_FD_59184 | JGI IMG/M metagenome (GOLD analysis project Ga0067045, IMG submission 59184) | Combined Assembly of (Gp0054472, Gp0054536) Wastewater bioreactor microbial communities from Singapore -Terephthalate degrading...
GCTCTGCCATTGGAATTACGAATATCCTGTCCGTAAGGAATAAGTTTGCCATTAACATCCAAAACCGTATGATTCATCAAAGCCAAAGTATATTTCCAGTCGGGATGATCAACGGTTCGGCTATCCGTTTTGTCAAATAAAGTCGGTTCCCAAACGCGACACAGCTTATTTTCTAAATCAATCTGGAAAGCATCATCGTGTAAAACGACCTTGGAAAAGCCCTCAGGCAAGGTTCCTGCATTATCCGCATTATTGGTGTGGCTGGATTTTCCTGTTCCGGAAAGTCCATAAAAAGCGATAGACCTTTTACCCAATTTATGATATTCAGGATTTACGCAAGTGCTGAAATCAATTTCTTTAATTCCTCCATGACAAGCAGCCATCCCGATTCTGATGCCGGAAGTCCAAGCCATAGTTAAAGTTCCCTTTTTCCGTTCACCAAAATAACGCATTCCGAGATTAACCATAACATTGTGTTTTTCATCCACCAAAGCCAGTTGTGGTGCCCCTACATTGTTGTAAAAATCNTCATCGCAAGTCCATTCATTGAAAGCAACCANAATAATATCCTGAATAGGAAGCTTGGGACTTGCCTCATATTCCTCTTTCAACGATTCATAAGGGGCAAAATTCAACAGCCAAAAGAAAAGATTGGCAGCATCNCTTTCAGTAGTTACAAAAGTAGCTTTNAGCATCAGGTCTTTATCCATCCCCAAAACTGCTTCNGCTTTAATTAATGGATAATGTTGCATTTGCCACACTGCTTCCCGAAAATCACTTTCCAGCTTATTTTTCAGNGAAGGACTTAACCTATGGTAAAATCTGCGNGCTTTAGCGGTTCTGCCAACAATGTTACCATGACAATCGTTGATAACTTTTGCATCTGCAGGNAGATTATGCAGCTTTACAAACTCNGGATACATAGGCAAATCGGTAACACTTACGCCAGGTTGATTTTTTGCCANNTCGTATGCCTCGCGAATATCCACTTTCCGAACTAAATGGTTATTCATCAGGGTTTCGGCAATAGCTCTGATAGGAGACATTTCTTTAATGTTGGAATAATATTCCACACTGCTCTTGCTTGCCATTTTATTCCTCCATATATGGCTTATTTTATATGTTCAAAAAATTTGAGATGATACCTATTATAACTTAAATGATATTTAGTTCTTTGCCAATCATTCTGAATTTTTCCAGAGCCATATCAAGCTGATCTTTGGTATGTGTTGCCATAAAAGATGTCCTAATTAAACAAGAACTGGGAGGAACAGCAGGAGGAACTACAGGATTTATAAAAACACCTTCTTCGCCAAGCCGACGCCACATATTAAAAGTAGTCATCATATTCCCTATATGTAACGGAACAACAGGAGTGCAACTGGTTCCTGTATTATAACCCATTGCTTGAAATTCTTTCAGCATATATTTCGTATTTTCCCAAAGTTTGGCAATTCTTTCGGGCTCTTCCTGCATAATTTTAAGCGCAGCTAAAACGCTGGCAGTTGATGCAGGAGGAAGTGATGCCGAAAAAATAAGAGCCCGGGATTTATGTTTTAAGTAATGAATAATTGCTTCATCTGCAGCAATAAAGCCACCTACAGATGCCAGGGACTTGCTGAATGTGCCCATAATAAATGCTGTTTTATCAGTTAAACCAAAATGAGCAGTAGTTCCTGCTCCCTTATTTCCCAAAACACCTAAAGAATGTGCTTCATCAACCATAACTTCGGCATTATATTTTTCCGCCAGTTCAATTATTACCGGAAGATTTGCTATATCCCCTTCCATAGAAAAGATACCATCTACAACAATTAAAGAATTCCTGCCTTTAATCTCCTTAAGAATGCGTTCCAAAGAAGCCATATCGTTATGTTTGTAACGCAGCATTTTNCCTTCGGCAAGAATAGCGCCATCTATTATTGAGGCATGATCGTATTTATCAGTAATAATATATTCATTTTTACCTACCATAGTGGAAATACACCCTAAATTTGCCTGGTAACCTGTTGGATAACAAATTGCTTCTTCTTTACCGACCAATTTTGCCAGTTCGTTTTCCAGTTCCAGATGAATATCTAAGGTTCCGTTTAAAAAACGACTTCCTGCACAGCCACTACCATATTTTTGAATAGCTTTTATAGCTGCTTCTTTCACTTTAGGATGATTAGTTAAACCCAAATAACTATTAGAACCCAACATCAACATTTTTTTACCATTACACATAACTTCCGTATCTTGCTCGGAAGTAATTTCCCGAAAATAGGGATAATAACCCATAGCCATCACTTTACGTGCGTCTGTAAACTTGTAACATTTATCCAGTAAACTCACATTTTCCTCTTTTATATGATTTTAAAACCTTTCAGGTTAGTATACAAAACTTTAATCAGATTATATGTTAAATACACAAGGGGCACCGAAATAAGCATCCAGAGAATGCCTCCATACCAGCCCCCGGCAATTAAAGTAAGAAGAACTAACAAAGGATGCATATTAATAGTTCCGCCTACAACAACAGGGTAAACAATATTATTATCAATCAACTGCACGATATACATCGCCAGAATTACGGTGATTGCAGAAAGAATAGTGCCACCATTAAACAGAACTGTTACCACGGCTAAAGCACCCCCTAAAAAAGGTCCGAAATAAGGTATTATATTTGCCACTCCTGCCGTAGCACCAATTAAAATGGAATATGGCACTCCCACAATCGTTAAGGCAGTAGAAGCTAAAATGCCAACTGCTATTATTTCAAACAAGATAGCTCGCAAGAAGTTACCTATGGTGCTGTCTATTTTCCGCATCATAATGATACAGAGTTCAAAATAACGGTTGTTAAACATTTTTACAATTCCTTTCCTCAATTTGTATTTATCCTTCAAGAGAAAGAAAGAAATCAGGGGAACCGTGAAAATAATAGAGATTGTGGAAAATATCTTTTTATAGTTATCTATCAGTAACTTAGGAATTTTAGCCAAAAAGACATTGGTTTGGTCTAATATTTCTATCAGCTTAGGTGCCATTCCCAAACCGGGAATTTGAGCATCCAATTCCTGTAAAAATTCGTATATCCTTCTGATAAAAGGTAAGGTTATAATATATTGTCCTGTTAGCTGTTCCCCACTGCTTAAAATATTAAAAAGGTTGTTCCCTTGTTGAACTAAAGCCGGAACCAAACGAGAAGTAAACAAAGCAATAATTCCCGCAATTATTATATAAATTGTCAGCACTGCAAGCCAGCGGGGAAACCTTTTTCTCTCAAACCAACTGACAAAAGGATCAAGAATATAGGAAAAAATAAAGGCATAAATTAAATAGTAAATTATGGGATGGTAAAAAAACAATCCCAGCACAATCAGAGCCAGTAATAAACTATAAAAAATCCACTTCGTCCAGTTCATAGTTCTTTTGCGCTTTCCGGAGATGAAATATTAAAAATATAATTGCTCAATGTTTGGCAGAAAGCAGTTAACATTTTAACGCCTAAATTAGGATTCTGCCGGAACAAATCACTCAAGTCATAACGGGAAACAGCATAAGCAGTCACTTCTGTTAATGCGGTTGCTGAACTACTGCGGGTTTCTTCTTTAAACATATCAATCAAACCTAAAATTTGTAACTCGCGAACAACATAGCGACCTTTAGGATAAGTAGGTCCTGTTACTTCCACTTCTCCGGAAAAAATAAAATAAATCACTTCCAGAGGATGATCTTTATCATAAAGCAACTCTCCGCTGTTAAAATTACGCTTATGCAAAAAGTTATTGAGCAAATAAAGCTCAAAAGAACTGAGTTCACTTAAAACAGGAAACTTTTTTAAGTCGGAATATTTATCCGATTTTTTCCAGATTGTTTTCAGCCAGGCAAATATATCTTTAAGCACTTTTCACCTCAATGTCTTATCATCACAAACCAAAGGCACAAAAGAACAACCTCCTGCTTCTGTAATGTCCAATCCGTCTTCTGTTTTGGTAACTATATACAAAATTTGAAAACCGGTTTTACCTATGGGAATTGCCATTTTACCTCCCATTTTCAATTGTTCCACTAAATGTTTGGGAACTTCCCGGGCTGCNGCAGAAACCAATATTTTATCAAATTCCTTATGNGGAGGATATGCTTTTTGCCAACCGCTGTANCCATCNCCAATCCGAAAATAAATATTGTTATAACCGGCATTGCGTAAAATCTTCTGNGCATTTAGGGAAAGGGTCTCCAACCGTTCTACAGTACATACTTCTTTAACAATTTCTGCAAGTAGGGCACTTTGATAACCACTACCGGTGCCAATTTCCAAAACAATATCCGTGGGTTGCAAATCAAGCAACTGCAACATAATTGCTATCATTAAAGGTTGAGATATGGTTTGACCTTCTTTTATGGGTAAGGGACGGTTTTGATATGCGTAATCACGATATTCAGGTAAAACATAATGCTCTCGCGGCACTTTGGCAAAAGCATTTAAAACAACCGGAGAAGTTATTCCTTCCAACTTTAATTCGTTTACCAATCTTATCCGTTGATCCTCAAAACGCATCCTCATCTCTCCAATTGCAGTAATTCATTTTCTTCCAGCCAATTAAGAATCCTGGGAAAGGTCTCGCTTCTTGTAAGTTCAAAGCCCAAAGGAGTTAAAGATATATAACCGTTATTAACCGCTTCTGCATCGGTTCCTGTTTCATTATCCCAAACAGGAATATCACCTCCTACTTCGTAAACAAAACCATCTTCGTTTTCTTTAATAATCTTAACAAAATTATAATACTTACGATGACCTGTACGGGTTAAACGAATACCTTTAATCTCTTCCAGAGGAAGATTGGGAATATTAATATTCAAAACACCAAACGCTTCAGCTTGTTTATCAATGCCTAAATCCAGCAATTTACGCATCCAGGAAGCTGCTACCTCAAATCTTTGATTTTTATAGGAATTTATGGAAACAGCTATTGCCCGATTTCCTAAAAGAGCTGCTTCCATTGCTGCTCCAACTGTTCCGGAATATAAAACATCTTCTCCCATATTCTGTCCCGCATTAATTCCCGAAATAATTAAATCCACCGGTTCGGTAAGGATTTTTTGTAACGCAATAACAGAACAATCAACAGGTGTTCCGCTGACAGCATATTCATTTTCAGCGATTTTTTTTACTATTAGCTCCTTACGGATACTCAAAGAATGCGATGCTGCACTTCTTTCACTATCCGGAGCTACAATCGTAATTTTATGCCCGGCATTTTTCAGCTCTTCTGCTAAAGCTCTTATTCCGGGAGCTAAAATACCGTCATCATTAACCAATAATATCTTCAAAGTTTTTCTACTCCTAAAAAATAAGCTGAGGATTACGAATAANATAAACCACCGCTACAATGACAATAGTTACAATAANAATAAACAGCCAGTTTCGCTGAACAAANTTTACTAAAGCCGGTCTATGTCTTCGTCGGCGAGGAAATTGAACTTTCTTATGAGAAAAAAGACGTGCTACAAAAGGCCTTTTTAACTTAGCATTGATCCTTAACGAATGCTGATCAGGCCTTAACCATTTAACTTTTCCGTCTTCATTCAGATAGGGCTTGAACCCCAAAGAAGTATAATACCTTTTTTGGGCTTCAGTATATCCCTCAACTTCATCTATTTCAAGTTCTTGCAGTATTGCAGCGTGTTTTCTTGCCATAAATTATTCCTCTTTTTACATTATCAATTTAGACAACTATTTCTGTCAAGCCAAAAAATCTGATTATGCCTGAATAAAAAAGTGATAATAAGGGAAAAACAAGCTCAGAATTCAGTAGACATAACTTTTTAATTGACAGAAACAGGGCTGTTTTTTCAATGATTTTTTATTAGATTAATTAATTCGTTTAGAAAGGATAAAATAATGGTTTTATACACGATTGCCTTAATTATCCATGTGATAATTTGTGTTGCTCTGGTTCTGGTAATATTAGCTCAGACCTCTAAAGGAGGTTTGGATTCTAATTTGGGTGGAGCAGCAATGAATGTTTTTGGTGGAAGTGGTGCTTCCAAGTTTTTGAAGAAATGGACACAAATTCTGGCAGTGGTTTTTGCTGCTTCCTGTTTATTTCTTGCTTTTTTAGTTAAAAATATTAATGCCAGTGCCCTTGCCGACATTCAATCCCGCCAAAAAAAGATTAAAGATACTGAACAAACGGCTCCTTCGTCTAAACCGGTAACAAAACCTGCAACTACAAAATAATATAACTTTTATTTTGAAAATGCAGTTATTTTGATAGATTATGCTTGGATTACTGCTTTCGCAGGAATAAGAAGGGGCATTTCATTCTGAAAACAATATAAAAAGCAGAAGTGGTGGAATTGGCAGACACGCAAGACTAAGGATCTTGTGCCTGTTAAAGGTGTGCGGGTTCAAATCCCGCCTTCTGCACCAACTTTTTAGAGATGGAGCTTAAAAAAGCTCCTTTTTTTTAGTAAGCATTTTAGCAGCGGTATCTAATTTTATATCTGGACTCTGATGTCCTCCCGTTACATTATTATTGACAATATAATAAGGAATAAAGATAAGGAAAAAAAGAAAAAGCAGGAGTTGGTTTGAAACGATTTAGCGTAGTTCTGCTCTTAATTCTGTTATGCAGTTCAATTTTGGCACAACCGATTAAGAAGAATCCAAACAAAGCAGCTTTGTGTTCTATTTTCCCTGGAGGAGGGCAAATATACAACGAAGCATATATTAAAGCCAGTGCTATAATTGGAATTCAGACCTATTTAATTATTACTGCTATTCATAATGATGCCAAAGTTCAGGATTATAAGGATAAAATCAATTCCACCAGTGATGAAATATTACTTGCAGAATATAGGAATAAACAAAAGCAATATAAGGAAAAACGCACCCGCGATTTTTGGTGGATGGGAATAACTTTAGCATTTTCTACCCTTGATGCTTACATTGATGCACATCTTTCCAATTTTAAGGAAGAGAAGGAGAAAATTCATATCCGTTTTGAGGAAGAAACCCTTCTTTTGGAATATAACTTTTAGCNGGAGAAAAAAAATCGGTGCGTAAATCATTTTTTCTTATTCTCTTACTGCTTTTTGCCTGCACACAATCTTCAAAGACCATAAGTNTAACGGAATTTGAACATCGTATTTGGGAACTTACNAATCAACAACGTTCAGCTTATAATTTACCCCCGCTTTTGTATGATGAGGGTTTGGCTGATTTAGCCCGGTTGCATAGTAAAAATATGTTCAATTTTGATTTTTTCGCGCATAAAGACCATCTCGGGTATCTTGTGGATGACCGAAAAAAGAAATACTATCCGCAATTAGTTGTTTCCTCTATTGGAGAGAACTTAGCCAAATTTGTTAATGGTGCAAGGACTTTTACACCTGAAGAAGTAGTTAACGGTTGGATGAATTCTCCTGAGCACAAAGAAAATATTTTAAATGCCACTTACACTCATTTAGGAGTAGGTGTATTTACGCAAGATGAAGTGCTTTTGGCTACACAGAATTTTGCCGCTCCGGTAGTAAAATTGCTATCCGAAATTCCTGAAAAGTTTGACCCCTTATATCAATATCAATTGCTGTTTGAATATATGTCGCCCTTGCCTGCTAATGAACTGGAAGCCGTATTAAATTTCCCTGATTCAAGGTTCAAATATTACATAGATGACAGGTCTTATACTATTGGTTTGAAACCAGTTCCTTTGCATTGGATGGCAGAAAAACAATTGGAAGTAATAGTAGATTTCCCTGCCGGCAGAGGTAATTATTCTCTCTGCTTTGGTTTTAATCATTCCTATCTGGAGGATGGGATTAAAATAAAGGTTAAATAGAGAAACGGGATAACAGGGGAAATGAAAAAGTGGGAAGGTGAAAAGGGAAAATGTCTATAGGTAAAAAAGGTAAACCCAAATTGAGGAATATAGTTTTCATATCGTTATTGCATAAATATTTTCCAGTCCACTGTGGATTCCGGCAAAAGCAAAAGTCCAGAAATGTTAATGCAGGATAACTCCCAGCCAATAAGGAAAAACAAGGTTAATAGAGAAAAGGAATTGGCAAAGAAAGAAAGGGCAAGACCTTTACCTTTTTTTATGCAGCGCATTATTTCCTACCATGTTGAATCTGTTATACTTCTTTAAACCTTCTTTAACGATTCTTTAACGAAGTTAAGGCATTGTTAAAGGATCGTTAAAGAGTCGTTAAAGAAATGACCAGGCAACAGGTAGTTAAACAAATTCCACAAGGTAATTTTACAAAGCAAAATGATGATGAGAGCATAACTTCTATCTTGTAATATCGTTAAGGAAAAAGCTGCGGCTATTATATGTCTACGACCTACGAAACCATTAGGCAAAGTACCTATTGTCCGCTCAATTTCTTCTAATCTTGGCATCAAGTTCTTACTTTCGATTTTCTATTGTATTCCTCCTATTTTTTATCAAAGGTCTATATAATCATTAATTTATGGCTTGTTGGTAAAAATGTTGTATAGATTATATTTCCAGTTCAACAAAAACGGGACAGTGGTCTGAACCCTCAATATCTTGCCTGATTCCAGCTTTTTTAATATGTTCAATTCCTTCTTTATTAACCCAAAAATAATCCAATCGCCAACCTACATTTCTGGGTCTGGCTTTTGTTCTATAGCTCCACCAGGTATATTGTTCAGGGCTTTTATCAAAATACCGGAAAGTATCTATCCAACCCATTTCTGCAATTTTATCCAACCAAGCACGTTCAATAGGTAAAAAACCGCTGGTCTTTTCATTTTCTTTTGGATTGGCAAGGTCTATAGGATGGTGAGCAGTATTGAAATCACCACCAACTAAAATTATTTTGCCAGAAGTTCTTTTTTCCTCCATAACTTCCAGGCAGCGGTCATAAAAGCGGAGTTTATAGTTCAAGCGTTCATCATCTTTTTGTCCATTAGGAAAATAGATATTAAAATAGATAAATTCAGTGTATTCGGCAATATTAATTCTACCTTCGTTATCAAATTCCGGATTGCCAAATCCTGTGGAAAAGCTTAAAGGTAGCAGTTTTGTAAATAAGCCGGTTCCTGAATACCCTTTGCGCAAACTATGCGACCAATAAATAAGATATTCATTTAAAGTGTTAAGTTCTTCAGGGATTTGATGTTCCTGCAATTTTGTTTCCTGAATTCCTAAAATATCAGGCTGTTCTTTTTGGATAATTTCTATAAAACCCTTATTCAAAGCAGCACGTAATCCATTAACATTCCAAGACCAAAGTAATAATTTCAAAAAAAACTCCTTTTTTCTAACCTCAACCGGTTATTATGTTTAAGTAATTCCTTTTTTAGAAAAGGCATTCATCTAATATAATAATTTAGTTATTGCCTGCAGGCAAGTTATTATCCTGCTTGACACAGAGATGGCATTTATTTTTTTAGATTATTAAATGAAAAATAAGAAAATCTGTCTGTTACTGATACCTTTACTGTTGCTAACAGGTCTTTCGCTTTTTGCTCAAAACGAAGCAAGAAATTATGCTTTGTCTGATTCCCTATTTCCCGAAATTCCTGATAGCTTGAAAATTAATGTAATAGAGACGGATTCGCTTTTTTATAAGGCAGATAGCATTCATTTTGAATATGATACGGAAATTATTAAGCTTTTTGGCAAGCCCCGCATTAATTATCAGGATACAGAAATTATTGCCGATTCCATCACCGTAGACATCAAAAAAGAACGCGCTTTCAGCTATGGTCCTACCAAAATGAGAGATGGAGAACAATTACTTTTAGGTTCNGATGTNCGTTATGATGTTAAAACTCAAACCGGTATTTTGAATAATGGATACAGTTTAATTGAAGAGGGTTATTACACTGGAAGCGAACTCCGTAAANTTGATAAGGATATTTATGATATAGATGGTGGCACTTTTACCAANTGTGATTTGGAAGAGCCATCTTTTTGGTTTTGGTCAAAACAATTAAGNGTTTACAGGGGAGATAAAATTGTCGGAAAACCNGTAATTGGTTATGTAAATCACTTTCCGGCATTCTTTTTTCCTTTTATTATAATTCCTATCAGGCAGGGAAGGCATCCCGGTTTTCTTATTCCTTCTCCTGATTATAATAATGTAGATGGTTTTGTGATCCGGAATTTAGCTTTATATTATCCTTATCGTGATTATGCCGATTTTGTTCTGGGCTTTGATATTATGGAAAAAACCGGTTGGAAAGGCCATTTTGATACCGAATACCTGAAACGATATGCTTTTTCCGGAAATTTTAATGCTGCTTTTCAACACAGAATAGATGAATACAGCACTTTTGACGATTGGTCATTACAGGGAAATCATCATCAAGACCTTCCAGAAAAGTCATCTTTGAATGCAACTATCAATTTTGTAAGTAATAAACGCATTTGGGAAAGCAGCATTGATGTAGACCAAAGTTTAGCTCAAAGATTAACTTCCAGTGTTTCCTATTCCAAACCGATTGGTTCTTCATATTTAAATGCCGGCAGCTATTTTACGCAGGATTTGATTAATGATACCGCTTCTTTATCTTTACCGAGTGCGTCTTTTTTCTTGTCCAGTAGACCCGTTTCTGAACTTTTTAATGTATCTTCCAATTCCTGGCTAAGCAATTTTAATTATCGCTATAATGTTTATTTAGAGCATACAGGGAATTTAAGAGAAAAGAATTATTCCTTAGGTGATTTTTTCTGGGATAACACAATTGATCCTGCAGATACAATAGGAATTAGGATGCTGAATGAACATCATTTGGGAATAAAACAAAATGCCGGAATTTCTCATAATTCCAATTTATTTGGATGGTTAACTTTAGGTAAGAATTTTGACTATACGGAAGCGTGGATGGATAGAGATAGAAATGACGATAAATTTGCCAGAGGTTATGCCTGGACTGCATCTGCAAATGCCAGATTTAATTTGTACGGTTTGCGGAATTTTAATAATTTCCCTATTAATTCTATTCGGCATATAATTACACCTAATATCGGTTATTCCTATCACCCGGACACCAGGAAGAATTCCGATTTATACAGTTTTGGCAGCATCGGAGTAAGCAATTCCCAAGAGGCATCCAATCTAACTTTTAATTTAGATAATACTTGGCAGATGAAATACGGCAAAAAAGGAAATGAAACAAAACTTAATGACCTTTTATTTTGGCGAATGGGAACAAATGCTAATCTGAAAAAAAAGGATAAACCCTTTTCTAACATAGCACATACACTATATTTCAAACCAGGAAGTTTTAACCTGGGAACTCTATCTTTTAATGAAGGAAAATATAAGCTTGGCAGTTTAAAACTTAGCTATTCCTCACAGTTTAGCGCATCTCAAGATCCCTATAAAATTCAGTGGGACAAAATGAACTTAAGAAATCAATATTTTTCTCAGGGAATAGTTCTTAGCGGTTCTGCACCTTACAACCGATATTTTTCTGCTCCTAAAAACAAAAGTTTTGAGGATTTTGAAAATTCCGATTCTCAAAAATCAGTTTTGGATTATATGCAAGAAACTGCAGGAACTAATGACTGGAGTTTTTCCATCAGTCAAAATATCTATGCCGATAAAGATATTTTTCATCCCGCAACCAGTAGTTTGAGATCAAGCTTAACCTGTAAAATCACGCAAAACTGGAGATTATCTTACACCAATTATTATAACCTGAAGACAAATGATATGCTTTCTCAAACACTTTCTTTTTCCCGAGACCTGCATTGCTGGAAAATGGATGTAAATATCACTTTGAGAAATGATTACTGGGATTACCGAATTTCCCTGTTTAATACTTTGTTACCGGACGCTTTAAGGTTTCAAACCCATGACAGCAAAAGATATTAAACGCGCTATTTTTTTAGACCGAGATGGCGTTATAAGTCCTGATGATTTTGGCTATTTAAGCAATCCGGAAGAATATCATCTTTATCCTTACACAATTGAGGCGTTAAAGATATTTAAGGAACTAAATTTTTTGCTTTTCGTGGTTACCAATCAGTCCGGAATTGCCAGGGGTTATTTTACTATTGACGACTTGGAAAAAGTGCTGGCAAAAATGCGTTCTTTGCTTTCCGCAGGAGGAATAGAACTTGATGGCGTTTATTATTCCCCTTATTATAAAGACGGAATCGTTCCACCATATAATATTGATCACATAGATCGCAAACCAGGCATTGGAATGTTCAAAAAGGCATATTCCGAGTTTCATTTTCAAATAGAGGGTTCCTGGATGATTGGAGACCGCATTAGTGATCTTGGTTTCGGCAGAAATGCTCACCTTAAAAATATCTTGCTGTTGACAGGGAATGGAGAAAAGGACTTTATGAAGATTCTGGAAACGGATGATTTAAGACCGGATTTCGTCTGCGAGAATTTATTGACTGCTGCTAAACTAATTAGGGATTATAAGTTATGAAAATTTCCGCTCATTACAGCGAAACCAAATTCAAGTCCTTTACTTTTGAGGAACAGATAGGAGCATTGAATAAACTTATCTTATCATTAGAAAAGAATTTAACGGAAGCGGAAAAACGCTCTCAGATAATTGAGCATATTTTGGAATTATATCTTTTGGTAGAAAAACCCTTACCTCAAAAAATGCAGCTCTTTATAAAAGAATTAAATCCGCACTTAAGTCCTCATCAATTATTAAATAAACTCTATTTTTACTGTGATGGAGCTATCAGAAAAGATAGTCAGATGGCACTTCAAACGGAAAAAGGAAAAGTTATTCTTGATCCTGATATTCGCCAAAAAGCAAAACAGATAACCGTGATTTGTGATAATTTACGCTCGGTGTTTAATGTTGGTTCTCTTTTTCGGACTGCGGAATGCTTAGGGATAGGAAAAATTATTGTCTGCGGAATAACCCCGACTCCGGAACATAGTAATATGCCAAAAACGGCTATGGGAACGGAAAAACTTGTTGCCTGGCAATATTTTCCAAGCACTAATGAAGCAATTGCTTTTTGCCATCAAGAAGGTTTTTTTATTTATGCTCTGGAAACGATAGATAACGCAAAAAGTGTATTTCAGACCGTTTATCAATTTCCTCTTGCGATTGTTATCGGAAATGAAGCTCTTGGCATAGAGTCATCAATTTTAGAGCTTTGTGATGAATTTATCACTTTGCCTCAATTGGGTTGGAAAAATTCTTTAAATGTAGGCGTAGCAACAGGAATTGTCCTTTATCAAATTCTGTTTGGAGGTTTTAATGGATAACCTTGCTTATTTTGAAAAACTGCTTATTTTACTGCAAGAACATAGCCCTGTCTGGCAGGCAAATATTATTGAAAGCGATGGTTCAACTCCGGCAAAAACGGGAATGAAATTAGCCATTCCGTTAAAGGAAGAACCATTTGGCAATTTGGGTGGAGGGGAATTGGAACATACGGTTATAGAGAAAATTAGAAATGATAAACCCGGAAAAGCCACAATTTATATTTTCAATTTATCTGCAGATGGCTCTAAAGCCGGAATAGCAACCTCTATGCTGTGTGGAGGTTATGTAAAAGTATATGTTGAACCGTTATTTTCCCCCGATAAACTTTATATTATTGGAGCGGGACATTGTGGCAAAGCATTAGGAAAATTAGCTTCCCTTTGCGGTTTTTATGTTGTCCTGATAGACAACCGAAAAGAAATTATTGATAATTTACCTGAGGATTGTTGTCATCGTGCTATCCATCACGATTATGCAAACCTAGCTGAGATTATTGATTTTAATCCCCATACTTGGATTGTGATTATGACTCACGGTCACTTGCACGATAAAGAAGTTCTGGAACAATGCCTGAGAAAACCCTTTCGCTATTTGGGAATGATAGGCAGTAAAACTAAAGCAGCCGCTACTTTTACTAAATTGCAAGAAAAGGGATTTACCCAAGAAGAGCTGGCTAAATGCCATTCACCTGTAGGTTTACCTATCGGATCAAATACACCTTACGAAATTGCAGTGAGCATTATGGCAGAGCTTATCTCGTTGCGTAATCTTCAAGATAAGGAGTAAAAGAGTTTTATTCACAAAGAGATAAAGAGATAAAGAGTTTTATTTACAAAGAGATAAAGAGAAAAAGAGATAAAGAGAAAAAGAATTTTATTCACAAAGAGAAAAAGAGATAAAGAGTAAAAGAGTTCTTTTCACAAAGAGATAAAGAGATAAAGAAATAAAGAGAAAAAGAATTTTATTCACAAAGAGAAAAAGAGATAAAGAGTAAAAGAGTTTTTTTACATAGAGGAAAAGAGTTTTTTTCATAAAGAGATAAAGAGGAAAAAAGTATTATTCACAAAAAGGAAAAGAGAAAATATCGCTGGAAAAGTTCTGACTTACAATTTTCACCTGCCTTCCCGAATACACTATACCACAATATATTGCTCTTACAACTGGAACTATTACTGGTTCCCAAATTAAAAAATTGTAAGTTAAAACAGAAAAATGTTCACATCCAAACCAATAATCCCCTACTTACAAACTATATAGAAAGCAATTCGTTTTTATAGCTACTTTCACATTCTTCACAAGGTTTATTGATTCTAATAAATCAGTAGAAAAGATAAAAAAAGCATATCTTATAATTTGATTGCCTACTTCCTCTTCAGCATAATATTAAGACATTTATTTCTCAGAGTTCTACGAACTCTTTGTCAAATAGGAAATTGCAAACCCATTTTTAACCAATTGCCTTGTTTGAGATTATACTGTGTTTTTTATCATCTGATAAAAAAATAAGGCGGAGAAAGAAATCTCCGCCTTTCTGTATCTTTTAGTAGTAGGAGTTTATCCGTGTTTATGAGTAATTTCTGCGGTAACTTGTCCGTTGAATACGGAGCGTTTAAAGTAATGCGTATGCAATAGTTTAAGGGCAAGTTTGGAATTTGGTTCACCGAGGAATTTTTCATAGATCTTTAGAACTTCCGGATTATGATGCGACATTCTGACAGGTAAATTGCGGTCTTCTTCATATAAAGCCAAACCTCTTCTCGCTCTGGAAGCAATATCATTGCCGTAAGGTTGGCCTCCTCCACCTACACAACCTCCTGGACAAGCCATAATTTCAATAAAATGCCAGGGGGATTCACCTTTTGTGGCAAGACCTTCACGCACACGATCAAGAACCTTACGCGCGTTTGAAAGTCCATGAGCAACAGCTACATTCACTTTTCCAAAGCCGGGAACATCAACCGATGCTTCTTTAACTCCTTCTAATCCACGCACTGCCGTAATATCCACATTCTGCAAATCCGTGCCAGTTACAAGGTAATAAGCACTACGAATTGCAGCTTCCATAACTCCACCTGTGGCTCCAAAAATTGTTCCTGCACCGGTATAAAAACTCATTCCTTCGTCCGGTTCTTCATCCGGTATATTAGCAAAATCAATTCCCGCTTCTTTAATCATCCGAATAAATTCCCGCGTTGTTAAAACATAATCGGTATCCTGAAAACCACTATCGCTTAATTCCGGACGTCGTGCTTCAAATTTCTTAGCGGTGCATGGCATAATGGCAACCGAGACAATTTTAGCAGGATCAATTCCTTTTTCCTGAGCATAATAGGTCTTGGAAAGAACTCCAAACATACTCATCGGTGATTTTGCCGTTGAAACACAATCCGCTAAATCGGGATAATAGGTCTCCATAAATTTAATCCAACCGGGAGAACAGGAAGTAATCAGCGGTCTCTTTTCTCCAGCTTTCAGTTTGGTTACGCATTCCGTGCCTTCTTCCATAATGGTTAAATCGGCAGTAAAATTGGTATCCATAACCGAATCAAAACCGATTTTACGCAGAGCTGCATACATTTTTTTAGGAGTTACACTGCCTAAAGGCATTCCAAATTCTTCACCTAAAGAAACACGAATGGAAGGTGCTTCCTGAACTATCACATGTTTTTCAGGGTCTAAAATAGCTTCCCAAACAGCATCCAGTTCACTTCTTTCGTGCAATGCACCCGTAGGACAATAAACAGTACACTGACCACAATTAACACATGGGCTATTTGCCATTCCCTGACTGAAGGCAGTATCAATATGGGTATCAATTCCTCTTTCAGCAAAAGTGAGAGCATAAACCGTTTGCACTTCGTTACATACGGTTATACAACGTCCACATCCGATACATTTATTAGTATCTCTGATTATGGACAAACTGGATTCGTCGGCAGGTGTTTTAACCAAAATGTTGGGTAACGCCTCAGAATCTACTCCCAGATTATTTGCCAGGGATTGTAATTCGCATTTATTGTTGGCAGGACAAGTAGGACAAGTTACATCATGATTGGAAAGAATCATTTCCACAACTGTCTTACGATAGGAACGAAGTTTCTTTGAAT
>Ga0067045_1030185_pt1 | contig 16328 bp, 10 predicted proteins | sample TerdegcTABiofilm_FD_59184 | JGI IMG/M metagenome (GOLD analysis project Ga0067045, IMG submission 59184) | Combined Assembly of (Gp0054472, Gp0054536) Wastewater bioreactor microbial communities from Singapore -Terephthalate degrading...
TAGCGCTCGCTCGCTACAACAGCGATGGGACACTGGATAACAGCTTCGACGGCGACGGCAAAGTAATTACCAGTTGGAACAATAACGAATTTGCTTATTCCGTGGCCATTCAAGCCGACGGAAAGATCGTGGTTGCCGGGACCAGATCGTTCTATGACGGGAGCGGCAGTAACGATTTTGCCCTTGTGAGATACAACAGCGATGGCTCACTGGACACGAGCTTCGATGGTGACGGAATCCTCGTTACCAATCTAGGTGGTTCCGACGTCGGGTATTCCGTGGCTATCCAGTCTGACGGAAAGATTGTGGTTGCGGGGACCGATTCTCACGACTTCGGCATAGTGCGCTACGACGCATCGCACCTGGCGTACACTGAGAATGACGGGCCGCGGGTGATCGACGGCACCATCACGGTAACCGACGTCGATAGCGCGAACATGGAATCCGCGACGATCCAGATCACCGGCAACTATCGAAACGGGGAGGACGTGCTCGGCATTGAGGCCGGCTATGTGCTCCCCGCAAGCGTCACGGTAACCTGGAATGCTGCTACCGGGACGTTAACTCTGTCCGGCCCCGCATCCAAAACCGATTACGAGGCCATGCTTGAGCATGTCACGTACACCAACAATAGTGACGACCCGTACACTGGACCCCGAACCGTGACGTGGACGGTGAATGACGGCACGTCTGACTCGGCGGCCCAGACGAGCACGATTACGGTAACTGCAATAAACGATGCGCCGATTTTGTCCGGGCTCGGCGGCACCATGGCGTACACTGAGAATGACGGAGAGCGAGTGATCGACGCCGCCATCACGTTGACCGACGCGGATAGCGCGAACATGGAATCCGCGACGATCCAGATCACCGGCAACTATCACGGCAACGAGGATAGGCTCAGCATAGACGCAAGTGATTTGGCCGCGGGCGTGACAGCGACCTGGGATGCCAAGACCGGCACACTGACTTTGAAGGGATTGGCGAGCACAGCGGAGTACGAGACAATGCTGGAGCACGTGCGGTACACCAACAATAGCGATGCACCGAACGCCGGTAACCGAACCATTACCTGGACTGTGAACGACGGCTCGGCCGATTCCCCGGGACAGGAAAACACCATTACGGTCACAGCGCTAAACGATGCGCCGGAGTTAACCGTTCCCGGAGCGCAAGACATGGACAAAGGCAGCACTCTGATCATATCAGGCATTTCCGTAAGCGACCCGGACGTGAAGTCGGGGACCGGCATATTGGAAGTCACGTTGGATGTCGAAAATGGAACCATCATGTTGTCCAGTCTCGCAGGCATCACCTTTGCCTCGGGTGATGCAAACGGCACGGGTCATATGACCTTTACTGGGACCCTGGCGAACATCAACGCTGCTTTGAATAACCTGCAGTTCACCCCTTTCTCGGGCTTCAGCGGAAACACGGTCTTGACGATTAACGTCAACGATCAAGGGAACTTCGGCGCGGGCGGGATACAGGCTTGTCTCCCCGGAGCCATCGACATTACTGTCACGGATATCACCGAGGACGACGGTGGTGGAAAGCCGGTCCTTTACGATCCTCTCGGCAGTCCGGGCATTTCGGAAGGGACAGACGGGGGACTGTTGGCCTCATCGTCCAACCTCGTAAATACTATCTTGAGTTACATGACCAGTGAAGAACAGCCGCACGGACACCAGTGGCAGGAGTGGAGCTCCCAGATGATGCAGGAAGGTCAGTGGGATGCATTCCGAGAACATCTGGCGGCTGCGCTTTCAGCCGACGATCAGGAGAGTCGAGACCGAGCATGGGCGGCTTTGTTTGCATTCATTCAACAAATCGGACACAGGGACACCGCGATCCCTTTGGGACTGGAAGACTTCCTTGCCAAGCTTTGGGCCCAGCAGATCGGGATGAGCGAGAAGTTTGCCTTGGTTTTCAACTGTCCGATTATCGAGGTCTGGGATTGGTTGCATTCGCTGAGCTCTTCTCGTGATGCCTCGGGCGCTAATGCTGCGGATGTTCACGAACTGGCCTGCGACACCTGGTTCGATCCGGTTGATGGGACTACCGTGACCTTCGACATAAATGAGCTTCGGTGCTTGGACCTCTTTTCAGAGGGAGGCTCTCTCCATGATTTGGGGGCTGCCCGAGCTGTCGATCCGGACAGCGCGGCGGCGCGGTTGGAGGATTCGGATGCAATGGTTTTCGACCTCCAAAAAGTAAGCTTCCTTACATTATCGAGTGACAATGTCCAGGCCCAGCTTGACATTTCACAAGGGGTACGCTTTTAGGTTAAGATGTAATATTTGTGTGTGAGACTGCTTTTCTTCTTGTTATGGGGGTATGGCGAAATGCGTGTCGGACGTCTGTGGACACTTGTCCTCGGCGGCGTTGTGGTCGCTTTTGTGCTCGGTCATCCACTATGGGCGAAGGAGGAGAAGACCTACGCCCCTTCTCCCGGTCCTCCGACTCCAGAAGAATCGGTCAGCATTCCTGAAAGCTCTCCCGGGCATCGAAGCATCCACGGCAGCATAGAAGCTGTTGTGGTGAACCCCTACCGGTCCGCGAATGTCGGGACCCAGGTCGGGGGTGTCGTCGAGCGCTTCCATTTCGAAGAAGGGGATTTCGTTCCAGAAGGACAAATCGTCGCGGAAATAGGACCGAAACGTTTCCTCCTCTCTGTGGCGCGAGCTGAGGAGCGCCTGAAGTCTCTGCAAATTGCGCTGCGTCTTGCAGAAGAGGAGTCCAAGTTACGGGAAGAATTATTCGAGCTCGACGCCAGCACCAAGCAACACGTGCTGAAAGCAAGGGCTGAGGCTGAGATTGCGTCCTGTCGGGTTGCCGAGGCGCAAAGAGAGCTCGAGCTGGCGCGAGAAGATCTGGATTCGTGCAAGATCAGAGCCCCCTTCAGCGGCCATCTGGCTGTCAAGTACAAACAAGCTGATGAGACGGTTGAACGCCTGGAAAGAGTGTTCACCATAGTTGACAGCTCGCAAGTGCACGCTGTTGCCAATGTGCCGGAGAACCTGCTCTCGGAGCTCAAGAAAGGCTCAGAGGCGGTGTTCATTTATGGCGCGAACAAGAGATATAGCGGCATTGTGGACAGGATCGGCAAGCTAATTGACCCGAAATCCAGGACGAAGAGAGCATACCTCTTGATCGACAACTCCAGGGGCGAGCTTGAAGTCGGCATGACCGGCTCGTTACAGCTCGCGAAGTGAGGTGCCTGTTGAGATCGATTTGGGACAAATTGGGGCTCTACCCCATCCTGGGACTTTCTTGCGCACTTCTCACCCTGGGTTCATGTCGCTCGACACTTCTGACACGGGCACCGTCGCCGGGCGATATGGCGGTGGCCATAAAGTCCGCGATGATCGACCCTTTCAAAGGGGTTGATCATGATCGGTTTACCCGCTCCAGCGCAGCGATGACAGTGGTCAACCACCGCGTCAAACCAGCGACCGCGGCCGCGGGAAAAAGGTCGCTAACTCTGGAAGACTGCAGAAGCACCGCGCTCGCAAACAACCTTGAGCTCCAAGTGGCTCGTGTAGACGAATTGACTAAGGCGGCGATCGAATACAGCAACAAAACGCGAATGCTGCCGCATTTCCTCTTTTCGGGTGATCTGAGCCAGCGAGATAATCCTCCATACTCTTTCAGCGACGTGCTCGGACGAGAGGGCATGACCCCAGAGCCTGCTAGTGGGGGAACAGGCGTGACCAACTACTCCGTTAGCCACGAACGGAGCACCTGGCGTTACGTTCTGGAAACCAGGTGGAGCCCTACGGACGCTGCCCTGGCGTATTACGTCAGCAAGAGTAGCATAAACGACAGGCTGAAGGCCCATTATCATAAGGTGCGCGTTGCGCAGAAGCTGGTAGCAGTTGTGGATTCCTCCTTCATGCGGCTCCTAAGCATACAACATGCGCTGGCCCTTGCAGAAGCATTAGTTGCTTCAAGAGCTTCTGTAGCTGACAAAATGAAGAGGGCTTATGAGAGGAACTTGGTCGGTATGTCCGAATTCAACAGGGCCAGGCAGGATGAAATTAGAGCACGCAGGCTGCTTGGCAGAGCACGAACCGAACATGAGAAGCAGAGAAACATTCTCGCCTCTGCCATGGGATTGTCCCCCGAGTATTGCGTTGACGGAGGGTTCCTGGTGGTGGGGGAGCTTTCGGCACCCCGTTTCGACGCACCGTTATGCGACATTGAGATGCGCGCGGTTCAGAACAGGCCTGAGGCGTTTGAGGCCGGCCTGAATCACCTAACCTCGCTCAATGACCTGAAGAGGACCATGGTCAAATACCTTCCGAAAGTGTCAGGATTTTGGCGCTATACCAGGGACAAGGACAGATTCCTCTACAACAAGGATTGGAAAGAAGTGGGCTGCGCCATTTATTTCGACCTTGTGGATTGGCTCTCAAATGTGAAGGAGTCTCAGGCTGCTCGGTCCAATGCCGTGAAAACGGAGCGCGAAATTGGCACTGTTGCTCTGGGAATTACTTCGCAAGCTCGGCTGGCGGCGCTCCAATACTTTGATGCACTGGATGAATTCAAGAGCACAGAAGAAGCTCTCGCAAGCACGAGGGAAGTGGTCCGGGTTGCCACACATCGCGCGGCCAAAGATGATCTGGAAAGACTAGCCCTGGAGGAAAGTAAGGCTGACTTGTATCAGGATCAATTTGCACGTGTCCGGGCTCTTGGTGAGGTAAATGCCCTGCTCGCGGAGCTCCACGGCGCTATGGGGACCAATTACAGCGAACCCCCGCCTCGCTATGCTGCGACGCATTGAATATGCGTGGCATTCACGCCGTTGAAGGTAAATGAGCGCTCGATCGACATGTGGTCGTAGCAGAGGTGGAGATATCCCAACCGTACCTGTGGATCTTCCGACTCATTTCACGATCCTTGATCGTATCCATGGTATAATACTACTGATGATAAGGCTATGAAGCTCAGACCTAAATTCCGAATCGATCTTATGGCTTCGGAGCACACGGATTCCGACGGAAGCCTGAGCATCATTCTGAAGGACCCTGTTTCAGAAAAGTTTTATCGGCTCTCTCCTTATGAGCTCCAGTTCCTCAGGACCTTCGACGGGACCCGGACTCTCGAAGATGCCGTGGAGAAATTCAGGACATCCGGCCACTATTGCTCTTTGAAACATGGTGAGGCAATCTTGGCCAAGGCCGCCCAGCTAGGGCTGGTTCTTGGCACCAGTTTCGGTACAGCTCAGTTCCAGGCGCGACTCAGGGATCGGGCTGAGCAGAACAAGAGGGGTTCTCGGTTCACCAGCGCTTATTTCCTGTTCATTCCGCTGGTGAATCCTGATAAATTCCTGCAAAAGACTCTCTGGCTGTACAAGGCAGTGGCAACTAGACAGACAGGCTGGCTGGCTGCATTGTCGGTCCCGGGAGCGCTCTATCTCATCCTTTCCAGCCTTCCTTCGATGGAGAGAGGGTACTCGTATTTCTTCAACTGGCAGAATCTTCTCTATTTGTGGATCACCATAGCTGTCACCAAGCTCATTCATGAGTTGGCCCACGCTTACACAGCCAAGAGCTTTGGCTTGCGCGTCCCCCAAATGGGAGTAGCCTTCCTGATTTTCTTCCCGTGCCTGTTCTGCAACACCACCGACGCATGGCAACTGGCTGATCGCAGGCAGAGAATGGCTATAAGTGCTGCCGGTATAGTGGCTGAGGGTGTGCTCGCGACAATCTGTACGTATGTCTGGCATTTTACTCAACCCGGTATAGTCAATTCGCTAGCTCTCTATCTCATGGCTGTTTCTTTCGTTTCAACGGTGCTGTTCAATGGCAACCCGTTAATGAAATTCGACGGCTATTTCATCCTCATTGATTATCTCAACATTCCCAACCTCTTTGCCAAATCGTTTGCATATCTCCGGTACTTGTTCATGAACGGAGTCCTGGGCATCGGCTCCATTCCAAACCCGGCCGAGACCAGCAGACAAAGCTCCATCTTCGCGGTATACGGAATATGCTCCTTTGCATATCGCATATCGCTTTACACCGGGATCGTCGCAGGCGTGTATCTCCGGTTCGACAAGACCATCGGTGTCCTGCTGGCGACATTGGCTTTCGGCCTGTTTATTCTGCGGCCAATCATACGAGGCGTACGGAGTCTTTACCGCAACTACAGTGAAATTCACCCCAGGCTCTCAGGCGTGGTTGTCTTTTCGATTCTGCTTCTCGGTGGCAGCGCCATTCTGTTCACGCCGTTGACTACAAAGTCCGTCTATCCGTGTTATGTGGCGTCAAAGAGCGTGCAGAAGCTTTCTGTTCCGCTTCAGGCTTCGGTGGCAAAAGCGTTTGCCAAGGAGGGGGCGGCTGTCAAGCAACGAGAAGTCCTGTTTGCGCTCGATTCCTCCCTGCTGGAACTTTCTCTCTTCAAACAGGAAATTCGGCGAGCGGTGCTCCAAAGAGAATTAGATCTGATTCAACTTGACGCAAAAAACATGGGCCGTGCGCCAGCCAAGCAGATCGAGATTTACCACGCGGACGATGAAATTGGAAAGACTCGAGAGGAGCTTCGAATCGCACGGAGTGGCATCATTGCACCCTTTGACGGGGTCATCACAAAGCTGGACTACCACATGCAGCCCGGCTTCCAACCGGGCGAGGGAGCGCTTGTGGGCGAATTGCAGTCGCTAGAAGACTGTTGCGTGCACGGGCTTATCCCCGAAGAGGACCGCCAGAAGGTTAGAGTCGGTCAGACCGTGGAGGTCTGGCTGCCGGTGACTGGAGGACGCGTGCTCCGAGGCCAAATTCAGGACATCAAGCCCTATAATGAGAGGGATCTCAAAGATTCCCCATTTTCGAGCCGGTTCGGAGGTGAGCTCGCCACCGAGATCAGAGGAGAGCAGCACCGGGATTCGCCGCTCGAGGCCCAATACAGGTGCACCGTGCATTTTCCCGCTGCAAGCAGTGAGATGCCTCTCGGGATGACGGGCAGACTTGTTGTGCGCTGGGCTCCAAAGAGCTTGGTTTCCAGATTCATGGATACCGTGTCCCAAGTTTTCAGGCGAGAATTCCTGATGTAGAGGTGGCACTGTGACAAGCGAGCGGCCCTCAGCATCGCGAGAGCAGGTGCCTGTCTCGGACACGAGGCTGGAGCCCCCTACCGGCGCCGATTCCCGCCAGAGGGCTCTGGCGTTGGGCCTGGAATTTGCCAAAAGGGCTTTCGAATCCCCCGCGCCCGACGACCTGTTCCTGCTCCTCACCAATGATATCAGAGTGCTACTGGAGTTTGACAGATCATTTCTCATTACCCACATCGAGGGCGAGTCGCGCCTTGTGGCAGTGGGGAACCAGACGGGGGTGGAAAAGAAGTCGGAGCTCACTCAGCAGGTCAGGAAGCTTGCCGCTCATCTGAAGGATGTTCAAAAGGGCCTGTTGATCGCGGGGAGGACAGGGACTGCTGCGTTATCGGATGAGGATTTTCCTGCCCCAGTAACCGAGGCCCTCCAGTCTTACATGGATTTTTCGGGGTGCTCCTATCTGTTCTGCGTCCCTCTCAATCATCATGGCATGCCGATGGGCCATTTGGTGCTTGAATTCTTTGAAGCAAGATCCCCCGATCAGGTCGGTGTCCTGACCCTGTTGAACATTGCTCCTTTTCTAGCCGCCGCGCTCTCGGACAAGTGGCTTTGGCACAAAGAACCGACCTTGGCCCGGTCCTTGATAAACCCCCAGGCTCAGAAAGCGGGAATACGTGGGCGACTGGCAGCTCACAGGTGGAAGGCTGCTCTGCTGCTGGCAGGAATCATGCTTCTCTTCTTTGCTATTCCCTTTCCTTTCAACGTGGGGGGAGAAGCTGAGGTAGTTCCCACGATACGACATGTGGCTTTCTGTCGTATTGACGGAGTCCTGGAGCGTGTCCTGGTGACGGAGGGCTCCCAGGTGCTGGCGGACCAGGTGCTCGCCCAAATGGATGCCAGGGAGCTTGACTACAAGATCAGGGCTGCTGAAGCGCAGTTCGAGATATTAACCGACGAGATGGTTCTCCTTCGGCGTGCAGCGGGGGAAGAACCGTCCAAACTTGCAGAAAGCAATCTGGTCGAGATCAAGCGGAAAAGCGCGTGGGAAGACCTGCAGTATTTCAAGTGGCAAAAGCAGTTCTTGGCTATAAGAGCTCCAGTGTCAGGCATCATTTCGACAAAGGACATTGAAAGCTTGTCAGGGAAAAAACTACGAGCGGGTGAGCCGTTTTGCGAAATCGCTGAGCCGGACAGCTTGTCTGTCGAGGTCTACGTGCCTGAAGACAGAATCACATACATTAAACCGGGGCAAACTGTGACTCTCTATCTCAACAACAATCCGTGGCGAGCACACCCCCTAACGGTAGACGAGGTAGCCCCGATTGCAGAGGTCATGCCTCGCCTGGGAAATGTGTACCGGGTTAAGGCTCTGTTCGTCAACGCCCCTCCAACAACAATGGTCGGGATGAAGGGCACAGGACATATTACCGCCATGAATACGAGCCTCTGGTTCATAGCCACGAATCGACTGCTCACGAGGTTACGACAGTGGTCTCTGTACTTATAGGTTATCGTGCTGGACGTTAAATCTTGCCCGAGAGCACCGCTGCGTTGCTGAGATGGTCTTATCCGTGTGCTGTGCGCACGTCAGTCCGACGTGCGGGCGATCTGGGTTCCACGGGCAAGAAGTGAAGGTAGCATCATTCAACGACAAGAACGCGGAAGCTATTACAAGGAGAAAGGGCATGAGGAAGATTGTGGTAATAATCTTCGCGGTGGTCGTTTGCTGTTTCAGTACACCGCACATGGCTGCGTTTGCCGAGGATCAGCCGTTCGTCATGGGACTCCTATTGGTCGGGCCGTGCAACGATAAAGGGTGGAGCCAGGCCCACTATGAAGCTGGCAGATATGTGGAAGAGAAGGTGCCGGGCGTGAAGATGATCTACTTGGACAACGTCAACCCTTCAGGACGTCCGGGATTCACCGTTCCTCACCTCGTGGATGACATGGTAGCACAGGGAGCACGGCTTGTCATCGCGAGCTCGGACGACATGAAGGATGGAATCAGAGAAGCAGCCAAGAAGCATCCGCTGGTAGCCTTTATCCACGTGTCCGGAGACGATGTGTGGACGAAGAAGGCACCGCCCAATCTGGGCAACCTCATGGGCAGGATGGAGTACCCCCAGATGATGGCCGGACTGACTGCGGCAATGACAACGAAGACGGGCAAGATCGGATACTTGGGTCCTCTCATCAATGACGAGACCCGTAGACTGGCCAATGCCTGCTACCTGGGAGCAGCTTACGCCTGGAACAAGGTGCGCCAGCGCCCCCTTTCGGAGCTCAAGTTCCAGGTGCGCTGGATCGGTTTCTGGTTCAATATTCCAGGCGTAACGGCGGATCCCACCCAAGTTGCATCGAGGTTTTTCGACAGCGGCCATGACGTGGTAATTTCAGGGCTCGACACCCCGGAGGCGTGCACAGTTGCCATGCAAAAGCGAAAGGCCGGCAGGACGGTTTGGGCAATTCCGTATGATTACCGAGGAGCCTGCAGAGGCGTGGACGAGATCTGTCTAGGGGTGCCCTACTTCAACTGGGGCCCAGCTTATGTCAAGATCGTGCAATCTGTGCGCAGTGGGACGTGGAAAGCCTGCTTCGATTGGCCCGGGCCAGACTGGAACGACATCAACAATTCTGACACGAGCGCGGTGGGGTTCCTGCCGGGAGCCGCCCTCTCTCCGGAAGCAAAGGCGCAACTAGACAAATTCATCCGAGGGCTTGCTTCCGGGGAAATCAACTTGTTCAAGGGCCCTCTCGAGTATCAGGATGGCACGCCGTTCCTCAAGGCCGGGGAAACGGCCTCGGACGAGCAGATATGGTACCAGGAGCAACTTCTCAAGGGGATGGATGGTCAGAGCAAGGCAAAATGAGATCTGTCGGAGTGCCCTCCATCCGAGACATCCGGGTGGGTCCGAACATGGGATCGGGTGAAGGGTGAGCGGCATGCGCATCGACATTAAGAATCTTTACAAATGTTATGGGGATGTAGAGGCCAACCATGCCGTCAGTCTTTCCCTGGAGCCCGGTCGGGTTTACGGGCTTCTGGGGGAAAATGCCGCGGGCAAGAGCACCCTAATGCGAATACTCGCAGGATACTCTCGGCAGGATAGAGGTGAAATACTGTTCGATGGGAGAAGTGTTCGCTTGAGGAGCCCGGCAGATGCCCTGTCTGCAGGCGTGGGAATGCTCCCCCAGGATCCGTTGGATTTCCCGGCGCTAACCGTATGGGAGAATTTCATGCTCGGTGGAGTGAGGAGGAACAAGAGGGAGGCTGTTCGGGGACTCCGCGACCTCGCAGAACGCTTCCGCTTTGTCCTCCCCCCGGAAGCTCTGGTCAACTCCCTGACCGTAGGTGAGCGCCAGCAACTGGACCTGCTGCGTCTCCTTGACGTGAGAGTCAAAGTCCTCATCCTGGACGAGCCGACAACCGGAATTTCTTTGGCTCAGAAAGAGCTGTTGTTCGCTGTGTTGCGAGAATTGGCACAGGAGAAAGACCGCACGATCATAGTGGTCACCCACATTCTTCCCGATGCGCTGGCCAACTGCGATGAAATCCTGATCATGCGACGTGGAAGGCTCGTGGGTCAACTGGCTCGCCCCTTCGCGGCCGAGGAGATAGTGCGGCTCATGTTCGGAGAGAATGTTTACCTCCAAGCAGAAGCATGTCACAAGCCGAGCCCTGTCGAGGAAGTCTTGCTGTCTCTCGAGAACGCCTCTCTGGTTGGCGAAAAGCTCGTCTTGACGGGCCTCGATCTCTCTGTCCGATCGGGAGAAATCATCGGCCTGGCGGGGCTCGAAGGCAATGGACAGGAGCTGCTACTCAAGGGCCTGGCCGGGATAGCCAGAATAGGGAGTGGCAAGATGGTGTTTTGCGGCAAGGAATTGCAGGGCCGCGCGTCCAGCGAGTTTCGCCGATCAGGGATTGCCTATTTGCCCATGGCAAAGCTTGAAGAAGGACTCTTTGGGGATTTGACCGTTGAAGAGCATCTCCGCCTGGCATTTCCTGACAGGATTGGCGACACCTCGGAGTTGTTTCAACGCCGGTGTATGCAGGATTTCCAGCTTCGCGCTGCGCCGTCAAGCACTGCCCAGAGTCTGTCCGGCGGGAATCAACAGCGGCTGCTGTTGTCACTCATTCCGCTCCGGCCGCGCCTATTGCTCCTGGAACACCCTACCCGCGGATTGGACATCAGCTCAAGCAGACACGTGTGGGATCACCTCAATAAGTGCTGTGGCGATGGCGCATCGGTACTGTTCTCATCGGCCTATCTGGACGAGATCCTGGCCCGGAGCCATCGAGTGCTCGTGTTTCACGGACAGAGACTGTTCGCTGATGCGCCGACATCGGAGTTGAACATGGAGACGCTGGCCCACCTGATGATCGGTCGGGGGAAGGCAGCTTAAGAGATGGGCTCGATGCGGGACGTGACGGGCCAAGTTTTCCGATTCGCGGCGACGATGGCTCTAGCCTGTGCATTCACCATGCTCGTGATTGTCTGCGCCGGCGCGCCGCCGTTCCAGACGCTGACCCTGATTTTCGTCGGTGGTGCGGGTTCGACGGTCAAGCTCGCCCAATCACTCTCCGTGTGGGTTCCACTGGTGATTTGCTCTTCAGCACTGTTGCTCACCTTTTCGGGCGGTCTTTGGAATATCGGAGTGGAGGGACAGATCGTTCTCGGCGCTATCTTCGCGACGGGGCTCTTCCGGCTGACTGAAGGGGCTGGCGGGTTTCATGGGATAGCGTTGGGACTGGCGGCCGGGATGGTAGGCGGTGCCATGTGGGCGTTAATTTCTGCAAGCTTACGGGTGTGGGGACGTGTGCACGAGATCTTTTCCGGCCTTGGATTGAATTTCGTTGCGGTGAGCCTGTGCCTATGGCTCATATTCGGGCCGTGGAAACGGCCTGGGATTGCCTCCATGAGCGGCACGGAACCGATCCCTGAGTCGCTATGGCTGAGTCACCTGGAAGGATTGCCGCTCTGCCCGGTGAGCGTCTCGCTGTCCGTAGCGGTATTCCTGGCTGTGTTTACCGTCATGAAGTACACGCGCTGGGGTCTGACGCTTCGAGCCGTGGGCCAGAATCCCCAGGCAGCAGAGATCATGGGACTCAGCCCGAAAAGACGTCAGGTGGAAGCCATGATGTGCGCAGGCGCCCTGGCAGGGTTGGCCGGGGCGCTGCAGGTGGTAGGATTGTATCACCAGTTGCTGCCCGCGATCTCCAGCGGGTATGGGTACACTTCCTTGCTAGTGGCCATGATGGCTTCTTTCCGAGGCTTTCTGATACCCCCTTTGTGTCTTTTCTTCGGGATCCTGAACGTGGGATCCATTCAGCTTCCGCTGCGAATGAGCCTGGATACCTCCCTCGGCGGCGTGATTCAGGGAGTGCTTGTCCTGTCGCTCCTGCTCGTTCAGGGAGTGGAGGCGAGCATACGTAAGATGCATAGCCGAGGGACGGAATATGACAGACGCGCTGCAGACTAGGTTCTTGGCGCGGGGCCAGAGGACAACAAAGTCCCGAGAGTGATACAAAGCTGATGGATTTTCTTTCGCTCACAGTGGCAAGCATTCTGGCTGCCGGGACTCCGCTGGTGCTGGCAAGCCTTGGAGAAACCTTCACGGAGAGGGCCGGGGTAATCAATCTGTCGATGGATGGAACCATCCTGCTTTCCGCATTCTCGGCCTTTGCAGTGGCGAGCCTTTCCGGAAATCCGTGGGCAGGACTGCTGATAGCCGCGGCAACCGGGATGGCTACAGCACTGGTTCTGGCTGCAGTGGGTTTGGTGCTTGGGCGTTCGCAATTGGCCGTCGGGTTCACTCTGACGCTCCTGTGTCGAGATCTTGCCTATTTCCTCGGGCAGCCGTATGCGCGGCAGCCGGGACCGCAATTCGACGTCTGGAACATTCCAGGACTTTCTCAGTTGCCTCTCATCGGACCTGTGCTGGGTAGTCAAACCCCTGTAGCTTACCTGGCCCTGATTCTCATTGCCCTGTCATGGTGGTGGCTTTATCGCACTCAGGCAGGCATCAAGCTTCGGGCTGTTGGCGAGTCACCCGGGGCCGCGTTTGGCCGTGGCCTTAACGTGATGAGGTACCGCATCGGATATACTCTGTTGGGCGGCAGCCTTGTAGGCGTGGCGGGGGCAGCCTTTTCGTTGGCAGTGAAGCCTGGCTGGGGGTGTCCTCAAGGGGCGGAAGGTTCGGGATGGATTGCTCTCGCCATAGTGATCTTCGGGGGCTGGGATCCGTGGCGGGTAGCCTTTGGTGCTTACTTCTTCTCTGCGCTCCAAGTGCTGGGAATTCACCTGCAGGACAGTCTACCCGGAGTGCCGGCACAGGTGTTCCAGACTGCCCCATTTCCCATGATGATCCTGACCTTGCTTGCAGTGAATCTGGGTCGATTCGCGTGGATACGCGATTCTGCCGAGCGCCACTCTACGATAAAGAAGGTACTGGACTACCTGGACATGAGGCCTCCAGCAGCTTTGGGAAAGGATTTCGATCCACGAGACACCTTCTGACCCTGTTTCGACACGATCCCGGGGCACCGCAGCAGCATACGTTCAAGTGCGGCGGCTCGGCGGAGGATGCTGAAAAAAGGGCGGGTGTGAAATCAGCCCCATGGGGGGATTTCTGGGACGAATTTCTTGTAGCGCCTGCGTTTCGCCAGTACGCTTCACTTAAACCCGCCTTGACAGAGGGCCTTCTAATGGGTGCCCCTACTGTGGGGTGGAACGTTGATCGTTGCAGTAGAAGTACCGGAGCAGCAGTTGTAGGGGCACGTTTCATACCTGCACTTTTCTGAACAGGGCGGAAGCTACTACGCAACGGGTGCGGCGCGTTTGCGTGACAAATTTACCCAGCCTGGGGAACCGGCTACAGAAAATCAGTCGGTTATGGCGCTGGTCGCAGCTTTACCATGAAAAGGCGCGGCACCCCTTAGGCGTTAATGCCTATGCCGGTTACTCTAGCACGGGGATCTCTCATCGTAGCGGCAAACAGCCAATCCGCGCTTGTTACCGCCGATCACGTCAGACTTGCCGCGACCGAGATCTTTTGATCAGTCTATGCCGAGCCGGAACTCCCCGGCTCGGTCTACACAATCTGAAAAATCACGACACCGGTCCCAAATAATCAGAAAAAATTGGACCATTTAATGTGAAAAACAACACTGGCAGCTATCGCTGCCGCATACTTGGTCGCAATCCCTTCGTAGTCAGGGCATCGATTCGGACGGCCTTGGGCCTCGGAGAGGCGGGCAGGCTGGTCCTCCAGGCGGTCGCAATCCCTTCGTAGTCAGGGCATCGATTCGGACCCGAGCAGAACGAGAGTAAATTCATATGAATGTTGATATGTCGCAATCCCTTCGTAGTCAGGGCATCGATTCGGACGGCGAGGAAATCAACACACTGGGCAAAGGTGCCGGGAAGTCGCAATCCCTTCGTAGTCAGGGCATCGATTCGGACGTCAGGCGAGCGATTCGACAGGCCATTAAGCGTGGGTCGCAATCCCTTCGTAGTCAGGGCATCGATTCGGACAAAAAGAGGTTGGTAAGGGCGGTCGGAAACCCGAGGGGGTCGCAATCCCTTCGTAGTCAGGGCATCGATTCGGACACCGCTGCGGCACTTAGTGCCGTGCGGGCCACACGATGAGTCGCAATCCCTTCGTAGTCAGGGCATCGATTCGGACACTTACCGCGTCGTCGGCGGGGTCGTGTACGCGATCCATGGTCGCAATCCCTTCGTAGTCAGGGCATCGATTCGGACCGAACATTTTAAGCCGGGGAGATTACAACTCCCTCGGCGTCGCAATCCCTTCGTAGTCAGGGCATCGATTCGGACACTCCTTCGCATCAGCGAAGGAGTACTTCTACGAAAAGTGTCGCAATCCCTTCGTAGTCAGGGCATCGATTCGGACCACTAGGCGTCCTCACTCCAACCGCCAAGTCAGTGAGGGGTCGCAATCCCTTCGTAGTCAGGGCATCGATTCGGACTTTATATCCGGAGGCCGGTGCCTCTGGACGTCGTCCGAATGTCGCAATCCCTTCGTAGTCAGGGCATCGATTCGGACTGATGCTCCTGAGCTCTGGCGAGCCTTCGTGCCGTATGTCGCAATCCCTTCGTAGTCAGGGCATCGATTCGGACTTTCCAATGGAGGGAAAAACCAGAAAAAACGGTTGAGGTCGTCGCAATCCCTTCGTAGTCAGGGCATCGATTCGGACATTTTGAAAGGCCAAATCTCTTGGCAAGATCCACCTTGTCGCAATCCCTTCGTAGTCAGGGCATCGATTCGGACACGGAAGACTCCACACGATGCCTGGATATCCATTCAGGAAAGTCGCAATCCCTTCGTAGTCAGGGCATCGATTCGGACCCCCCTGCGGGGACGGGGGACATATGTATGCAGAGAAGTCGCAATCCCTTCGTAGTCAGGGCATCGATTCGGACTTAAACCTTTGGTTGATCCGAAAAAAATTTGGCTAATAAGTCGCAATCCCTTCGTAGTCAGGGCATCGATTCGGACGGGACGGTATACTAGGATTAAGGTGCAACGATCACGAGTCGCAATCCCTTCGTAGTCAGGGCATCGATTCGGACGGTTTGATACCCGGCATCAACAAATCCGCGTGATAAACGGTCGCAATCCCTTCGTAGTCAGGGCATCGATTCGGACAGACCAAAACATCGCTGTGGTGCCACACGTTTGGTAGTCGCAATCCCTTCGTAGTCAGGGCATCGATTCGGACATTTGTGTTATCGACTTGCGGACCGAGAGGGGTGAAATGAGTCGCAATCCCTTCGTAGTCAGGGCATCGATTCGGACTGCACGCAAAGGCGTATGCCACCATGGGAGTGTTCAGTCGCAATCCCTTCGTAGTCAGGGCATCGATTCGGACCGACGAATCGTCCTACATCAAGGGGCATCGTGCCATGCGGTCGCAATCCCTTCGTAGTCAGGGCATCGATTCGGACGGTCCTGGCAGTCAATCGCATCCTCGGCGAGCAGAGCAGTCGCAATCCCTTCGTAGTCAGGGCATCGATTCGGACAGATGCTTGGCTGTTCTATAAATTCCATCTACCGAATGTGTCGCAATCCCTTCGTAGTCAGGGCATCGATTCGGACCCACGTTAAGGAGGTTGTGATGACGCAGAGGGTAAATGGTCGCAATCCCTTCGTAGTCAGGGCATCGATTCGGACCCCACCCCCTTTAACTTACCAAAACCACCACGCTTTGCAAGCAAAAAACGAGGACCCCAGGGGGTACCGTACGCTAAGG
>Ga0067045_1030187_pt1 | contig 16319 bp, 12 predicted proteins | sample TerdegcTABiofilm_FD_59184 | JGI IMG/M metagenome (GOLD analysis project Ga0067045, IMG submission 59184) | Combined Assembly of (Gp0054472, Gp0054536) Wastewater bioreactor microbial communities from Singapore -Terephthalate degrading...
GCCAACGGCACCCGGGCCATGCTGGCGATCAACCAGGTCAGCTGTGGATTGCGCTTGCAGGCGCGCTTCACGGCTTCGCGGGAGATGTCCAGGGCATAGCCCTCGGCGGCGGGCAGGGCCGCGGCGATCTGCGCGGTGTAGTAACCCTCGCCACAGCCGATATCCAGCCAGCGTTGCGGCGCGCGTTCGGCAGCCAGCTCGGCCAGGCGCCTGGCCACCGGGGCGTAATGCCCGGCGTTGAGGAAGTCGCGACGGGCTTCGACCATGGCCTGGTTATCGCCGGGGTCCCGGCTGTTCTTGTGCTGCACCGGCAGCAAGTTCAGGTAACCCTGGCGGGCGCGGTCGAAACGGTGCCCGGCCGGGCACGTCACACCGTTGTCGACTGTGCTCAGCGGCGCGCTGCAGATAGGGCAGGCCAGCATCAGGCGAGCAACTTGATCAGGGTCTGGTAGTAGATTTCAGTCAGCACATCGAGGTCGCTGGCCAGGACTCGCTCGTTGACTTGGTGGATCGTCGCGTTGACCGGCCCGAGCTCGACCACCTGGGTGCCCATGGTGGCGATAAAACGCCCATCCGAGGTGCCGCCGCTGGTGGAGGCGTGGGTGTCGCGACCGGTGATGTCCTTGATGCTCGAGGCCACGGCATCCAGCAGGGCGCCGGGCTCGGTGAGGAACGGCAGGCCGGACAGGGCCCAGTCGATGTGCCAGTCCAGGCCATGCTTGTCGAGGATCACGGCGACCCGCTGTTGCAGGCCTTCAACGGTGGACTCGGTGGAGAAGCGGAAGTTGAACACCGCCACCAGTTCGCCGGGGATCACGTTGGTCGCGCCGGTGCCGGAGTTGACGTTGGAAATCTGGAAGCTGGTCGGCGGGAAAAAATCGTTGCCGTGATCCCAGTGCTCGGCGGCCAGTTCGGCCAGGGCCGGGGCGGCGAGGTGGATCGGGTTCTTCGCCAGGTGCGGGTAGGCCACGTGGCCTTGCACGCCGCGCACGGTCAGCTTGGCACCGAGGGAGCCACGGCGACCGTTCTTGACCACGTCACCCACCAGGGTGGTGCTCGACGGCTCGCCAACGATGCACCAGTCCAGACGCTCCTTGCGCGCAGCCAGGCGCTCGACCACCGCCTTGGTGCCGTGGTGCGCCGGGCCTTCCTCGTCGCTGGTGATCAGGAAGGCAACCTTGCCCTTGTGGTTCGGGTAGTCGGTGACAAAACGTTCGGCCGCCACGGTCATCGCCGCCAGGCTGCCTTTCATGTCGGCCGCGCCACGCCCGCAGAGCATGCCGTGCTCGTCGATCAAGGCGTCGAATGGGTCGATCTGCCAGGCCGCCACCGGACCGGTGGGCACAACATCGGTGTGACCGGCGAAGCACAATACCGGACCTTCCTGCTGACCGTGGGTGGCCCAGAAGTTATCCACATCTTCGATGCGCATCGGCTCCAGCAGAAAACCGGCATCGCCCAGGCGCTGCATCATCTGCTTCTGGCAATCGGCATCGAGCGGCGTCACGGACGGACGACGAATCAGGTCGATGGCAAGTTGGAGGGTCGGCGAAAGGTCGGCGTGGGCCGTCATGTAAGACTCCGGAAGATCTTAATGTGGGGGCGAGCTTGCTCGCGATAGCGCAACCAGCCTCAACATAGAGGTTGAATGTGACGGACTCATCGCGAGCAGGCTCGCTCCCACAGCAATTGTGGTCAGGGCGCGCAAAATGGCGGATATCTTAAAGCAAAACGGCGACCATTGGCCGCCGTTTAGTGCATCGGTACAGATTTAGACCGCTGGTTGAGTTTCAGCCTTGGCCGCAGGTTTTGGCAACGACGACAGGAAGGCCATGATCAGCGCCGCCAGGTACGGCAGCGACTGCACCAGCAGCATGGTCACCCAGAAGCGCATGTCGTTGCTCGGCAGGCCTTGTACCAGGCAGATCCCCAGCGCCGCGCCCCACAACAGCAGCATGATGAACATTTCCTCGCGGGCCTCGGAAATCGCCAGCCAAAAACCGTGGCTATCGGCATTTTTCGGGGTGCGGATAAACGGAATGCTGCTGGTGAAGAAGCCGTACAGCACCGCCTTGGCGATGGTGTGGGACAACGCCAGGCCAGCCAGCGCCGCGCAGAACGCATCCTTGAGGTTGACCCCCACCGCCCGACGGTAGAGGAAGATGATCTTGCCCACCTTGAACACGAACAACGCCAGGGGCGGGATCGCGAAAATCAGCAGCGGTGGGTCGACCCGGTGCGGCACGATGATCATCGCCGCCGACCACAACAGGGCGCCCACGGTGAAGAAGATGTTCATGCCGTCGGCCACCCACGGCAGCCAGCCCGCGAGGAAGTGGTAGCGCTGGCCACGGGTCAGCTCGGTGTCCTTGCCACGGATCAGGCTGGCGGTGTGACGCTTGATAATCTGGATCGCGCCGTAGGCCCAGCGGAAGCGCTGTTTCTTGAAGTCGATAAAGGTATCGGGCATCAGGCCCTTGCCGTAGCTGTCGTGGTAGTACGCCGCCGACAGGCCTTTCTCGAACACCCGCAGACCCAGCTCGGCGTCTTCGCAGATGCACCAGTCGGCCCAGCCGAGTTCGTCGAGTACGGTGCGGCGGGTCATGGTCATGGTGCCGTGCTGGATGATCGCATCGCGGTCGTTGCGCGTGACCATGCCGATATGGAAGAAGCCCTTGTATTCGGCGTAGCAGAGCTTCTTGAAGGTGCTTTCGTTCTGGTCGCGGTAGTCCTGCGGCGATTGCACGATGGCGATTTTCGGATCGGCGAAGTGCGGCACCATGTGCTTGAGCCAGTTGGGGTGCACGCAGTAGTCGGAGTCGATCACCGCGATCACTTCGGCGTCCTTGGCGGTGTGCGGCAGCAGGTAATTCAGCGCGCCGCCCTTGAAACCGGCCAGGGGCGCGACGTGGAAGAACTTGAAGCGCGGGCCGAGGGTGGCGCAGTAGTCCCGCACCGGCTCCCAGACGGCCGGGTCCTTGGTGTTGTTGTCGATGATCAGGACTTCAAAGTCCGGGTAATCGAGGTTGGCCAGGGCATTGAGGGTCTGTTTGACCATCTCCGGCGGCTCGTTGTAGCAGGGCACGTGAATCGACACTTTGGGGCGGTAGTTCGAATCACCCAGTACCGGCAGGAACTCGCGCCGGCGTTTGTGGATCCACACCGCCTCGGCCAGTTCGTGGGCTTCGGTGAGCAACACGATAAACACCCCCAGGGCACCGAGGGCGAGCAGGAAACCCACCGTCAGGCTGAACCAGGTGCTGTATTGCTGGCTGTAGTCGTAGCCGATCCACACCAGCACCGAACCGCAGAGGAACGCGATGAAGGTCAGGAAGGTACGACCACGCTGGCGCAGGGCCGAGCCGTCGATCATCAACAGGGTCAGGGACAGCAGCGCCAGGACCACGGAGCCGATGGCCAGCACTCGCCATTGAGGGATCGCGACGACCGGGCCTTCAAAGTTGAATTTCTGCTGGCGCGCGGCGTTGAATACGCCCCAGTAGGCGCCCACCGAGCCTTCATCGCTGGCTTTCCACGGCTGGTCAAACGCTTCGATCACGAAGTAGTTGAAGCCCTGGCGGTTGAGCTTGTTGACCAGGGTGCGCAGGTAAATCGCCTGGTCAGCCGGCGTGGCATCGGCACCGCCGCGCATGCGGCCGTTGCTTGGCCAGCCCACTTCGGAGAGCAGCAGCGGTTTTTTCGGGAACATCTTCTTCAGGTCGCGGGCGCGGTCCAGGACGAACTGGCCTGCCTGGTCCACCGGCACGAACTCCCAGTAGGGCAGGACGTGGGCGGCGATCAGGTCGACGTGCTTGGCCAGCATCGGGTTTTCTTCCCAGACGTGCCATTGCTCGGAGGTGGTCACCGGGACTTTGACTGCGGCGCGCACTCGATCAAGGATCACGCTGAGCTGCTCGGCGGTGATTTCCTTGCGGAAAATCGCTTCGTTGCCGACCACCACCCGCACCACGCTGCGCGAGCTGTTGGCAATCTCGATGGCCCGCAGGATTTCCCGTTCGTTGCGTTCCAGGTCCGGGCTGATCCAGATACCGAGGGTCACGCGCAGGCCAAACTCTTCCGCCAGCTTGGGAATGTCGCCCAGGGTGCCGTCGACGGAGTAGGTGCGGATGTTATCGGTCAGCTTGCTCATGATTTCCAGGTCACGACGCATTTCTTCGTCGGACGGAAACTGGTTTTTCTGCGGGTACTGGCCTTGCTGGAACGGCGAGTAGGAAAAACCGGAGATCTGCTCTGGCCAGTTGGGGGTCGTGACCGGGCGGTTGATCAGCGCCCAGAAACCGGTGAACAGCGCGGCGATCGCCAGCACTACCACCAGGTTGAGTCCAAATTTACGCGATGACATAGCTATTTCGGGTTCCAAAAGGTGCGGAACGAGGGGGTGGTCGGCTTACCGCCAAAGGGCGCGCATCCTACACTGGGCCTTCACTGACCGTATAGCAGACAGGGAAATGCCGGACATTGGGCAATCTACTTTCACATTAGTTCTTACACTTGTAGCCAGAAGGTTAAAACTTGTCGGCCCGTGGCCCTATAATGCGCGCCGGTTTTTAGGGTAGTGGTCATGAGTACAGAAGATCCGCGGTTTGCTGGCATCGCCCGCTTGTATGGCATTGAAGGCCTGGCCCGGTTGCGCGCGGCCCACGTGGCGATAGTCGGCGTCGGTGGCGTCGGTTCCTGGGCGGCAGAAGCCATCGCCCGTTGCGGGGTGGGCGAGGTATCCCTGTTCGACCTCGACGACGTCTGTGTGAGCAACGCCAATCGGCAGTTGCACGCCCTGGACAGCACGGTGGGCAAACCCAAGGTCGAGGTCATGGCCGAGCGCCTGCGCGGGATCAACCCCGAGTGCACGGTGCACGCGGTGGCGGACTTCGTCACCCGCGAGACCATGGCCGAGTACATCACCCCGGACATCGACTGCGTGATCGACTGCATCGACAGCGTCAACGCCAAGGCCGCGCTGATCGCCTGGTGCAAACGTCGCAAGATCCAGATCATCACCACCGGCGGCGCTGGCGGGCAGATCGACCCGACGCTGATCCAGGTCTGCGACCTGAACCGCACCTTCAACGACCCGCTGGCCTCAAAAGTGCGCTCGACCCTGCGTCGCGACTACAACTTCTCCCGCACCGTGACCCGCCACTACAGCGTGCCGTGCGTGTTCTCCACCGAGCAACTGCGCTACCCCAAACCCGATGGCAGCATCTGCCTGCAGAAGAGTTTTGTCGGCGACGGCGTGAAACTGGACTGCGCCGGCGGCTTTGGCGCAGTGATGATGGTGACCGCGACCTTCGGCATGGTGGCGGCGACCAAGGCGGTGGACAAGATTGTGGCAGGTGTGCGGCGGCCGGCGGATCGGGCCAAACCACAGGTATAAAGGCTTACAGAGTGGGGCGAAGACTAGCGCGGGGGGGCTGTCAGACCGCTGCGCGCCGCAACGTCGCTCAACAGTGCCTTGACGACAGCCTTGTCCGACAGATCGCACCATGGGCCGTCGTCAACGATCGAACCGTCATGCATGACGATGACGCGATCAAAGCGGTGCAAGTGCTCCACATCATGGGTGACACAAATCAGTCCGCGCTTGGTAAAGGTGGCGAATAACAAATCCCACACGGGTGTGGCCAGTTTCGGCTCAATCGACGCGCTGGGCTCGTCAAACAGATTGAACCGCCCTGGCCGGTTGATCAGGCGCAGCAGTGACAGCCGTTTGGCTTCCCCTCCTGAAATGTTCGATGCGTTTTCCGTCAGACAACGCTCGGATACGACCTCTTCAAGCTTCAGTTGTTGAATCGCGTGCTTGAGACCCGGTGATGGGGTAATACCGAACAGGACCGCTCTGGCAAAGATGCCCTCAAGAAACTGCGGTGACTGGGGGCAGTACCGCACAAGCGTCAAGTGGGTCTGGGCATTGAGACGGGAAAGCGCCACCTCGTCGATGCTTAGCTGCTCCCTCGCCAGTACATTCAAACCCGCCAGTGCTTCGAGCAAGGTGGATTTCCCCGCGCCACTGGGGCCGATGATGGCAACCGATTGGCCCTGGGTGAACGCGATACGGTTGTTGATGGACAGCCGGACGGCCTCGTTGTCTCTCACAACTACAGGGCCTAGTACCAGTGTCGAGGGTGCGAGGGGATTGAGGTCGGCCCCTCGAGTGTCGTCATCGAAGTTTGGCAGCGAGAGCAAGTGCTGGAAGCGGCGCTGGTCAGCGAGAAACTGATCAAGGACCCGATAACCTTCGGTCAAGGCAGTGATGTTGAGTAAAAAACTACCGGCAATGGAAAAGGTCGCCACCAACTGACCGACGCTGATGCTGGGCTCGCCCGACAATTGATCGAGGACGCCCCAGGCGAGCAATCCGCCCATGGAAACGCTCACAAACAAGGTTTTTACCCCGCTCAACACCCCACCTGAGCTTGCGACGGTTACAGCCGCCCCGGCATAGCGCTTGAACGCATGGTTCAGCGGCGCAGTTGCGGTGTGCTCGGCACGCTCCAGCTTTATCGTCTTGGCGCTGCTCAGGGTATTGAACAGCACGGCGCTGAGTTCATCCTCTTGCTCATTGACGGCATCAATATGTTTTCTGCGCCATCGGATGATCCGATGGGCGACAAACAGATAGACGATGCCCAAGCTGGCCATGGCGAAAAAGATACCTGCGCCCCCCATGTAGATAAAAGCCCCTGCGACGATCAGGAACTCGAGACACAGAGGGAATCCGATGGTCACAAAGAAGGTCAGCAGTTGTTCATGCGCGGTAATTCCCCGTTCGACCGACTTTATAAAGTGTCCGATACGCCACGCGCTGAACTGCAGGAATTCCTTGCGCATTAATTGGGAGATCCAGTGGATGGATGCGTCTTTCACTACTTGCTGGACCAATTTTGATAAGAAAACTGTTTGTAATGGATTGATAAGTGCCTGGATGCAGCCGGCTAGTGTAAAGGCTGTAGTGAGATATAGGAGTGTACTTAGAGGCGATGGGGCTTCACTGCCTAAAATGTCGATAATTTTACCTAGTAATAGTGGCGGTATTAGTGCTATGACCTTTAACGCTATTATTGCAATTGTCGTTGATGTGAGTAGTGTTGAGTGATTTTTACAGGCTGATTTAATTAGGGTCTTCATAGGGTGCCTGCTGGTGCTTGCCGAAGTATAGCTTGAGGAGCAACCCAAGACCCATTTCTAATTAGATTGAAGCGTTCTAGTCCCGGGACATATGCTTGGCAAACGATACCGTCGTCTGAGTATCGAGAAATTATTCTATGGTATATAGTTTTTCCAGAGGCTATCAGGTTGTTTTCTAATGTTCTAAGTTGTAGTGGAACGCTTGTGTTGAAGTTTATTGAAGGCAAATCCAGTGTTGGGAGTCTGAGGTGTGTTGCAGGCTCGAAGTCAATTAAGTGTCTCAGTATTTTTGATCTGCTCAGGAAGTCTAACGATCTGCGGTCGACTATCTCTTGTGTGTCGTCATATAGAGTGTGTACTTGATGTTGTTCTGTGACAGCCCTTTGAACGGCAGTGCAGATATCCAACGAGCAACCTGAGCCGATCGGTGAAATATGAAAATCTCCAGGGCCGTATTTAGGTATCGCAACAGAGAAGTAAATATTCATCACGTCTTTTATGATGATTATTTGTAGCTGCTCAGCTAACGAAAGCGCGTGGGGGGTGCTCTCTAGCGCTTTCGTGAGCAATGCCTTCGAGGGGCTATACAATTTCAGGGACGGACCGATTGTGCAGACTGCCATAAAAAAGCAAGACAGAATGTGTCTTTCAATGACCTCATTGGCTCCGTGCAGAATTGCCTCGGCTTTGGTGCAACCAAATGCAATCCCCGAGTTGGATGAGTAGCGAGACAGGAATTGCATGTTTGGATCTTCACCGTCCCATGAGTCTTTCTCTATGGTTGGGCAAAGAATAATACTCGGAATGTAAAGCGTCTCTGCATTGTCTAGGGTTGTAAGTTTGAACGCTTCTATTGGTCCTGCTCTATATGGAAGGCCTGTTAAAAGTCCATCATGCTCAGCTCCTTTTTGTGTGGCGATTAACTCGCAATTTTGATTGAGTGCTTGGCCTTTGTTTCGCTGGAATGTACTGAAGTGTTCAATGCTTTCAGCTAGCGCTCCAGTAAGTGAGTCGGGTCCTTTTCCAGCTCCCGATTGTATGTGTTTGTTGTTCTCGTCAACGAGTTCTGCGGTTGCTACTAGTTTGTGTTCGTCAGTGTAATGTGTTTTCGAGCGAAGGTTCAGTGATTGAATGATTTTTTTGATTTTTGCTAGCGCAATAGCGGGGGGGAATTCTCTTTCAGACATAAGTAACCTCGTGAGGCTGCGAGTGCCGAAAGGGTGTCCTTTCGGCACTGGTTACTGGTACCGCGCAGTGAGTATCAGATTATCAGGAAAGCAAAGAATTTTTCTTCGCTTTTCAGGAATCCACCTGATCTCCCCATTGCCTGTGGGATTTCATCCCCTGGGACTATTTCGGTACGTCTTTTACCCATGATGTTGACTCCTTTTTGATAAAGGCGGTGCTTGTGAGTAAGCCCCGCACTTGCGTTGATTTTGCGCAAGTGAGTTATTAATGCTTTCGCCGAATGTTTTTTCAATCAAAAAGTGTTGCGAAACTTCCCGTGCAAGTGTGGGTTTATTCCTACGGGTGGGTGGGGGTAAAACGTTTATATTTTTTGTTTTTGTTTTTGTTGAGGTTTTTGATTTTATTGCGTTGTGTCAGCGGCTTGCGATGTTTAATAAGTTTGAGGGTGTGAATTATTCGGGGCTCCATTTAGGTCTGAACATGTCCATGCATACCGCCAATAGGTGTCGGGCGGACGAAAGCAGCAGAATTTCGTTCTGGTGCTGAAGAAGTTTCTTAAAAAGGAAGTGCTATTGCCAACTCATTCATCCGCTGCAACACCGCATTCAAGCCATTGCTGCGTGACGGGGAGAGTTGGCGGCTGAGGCCCAGTTGGTTGAACCAGTCTGGTAAATCTACCTGTTGCAGGTCTTGCGCGGACAAGCCGTTGACCCGGGCCAGCAGCAATGCCACCAGCCCGCGGATCAAGCGCGCATCGCTGCTCGCGGCAAACTGCCAGTGGCCGTCGTGCAACTTGCCCACCAGCCACACCTGGCTTTCACAGCCGTGCACGCGGTGGGTCTCGGATTTGTCGGCTTCACTCAAGGGCGGCAGGCGGTCGCCCCATTGCATCAGCAGGCGGGCCCGTTGTTCCCAGCCGGCGGCGGCCTGGAAGGTGTGCAGGGCGTTGACGGCTTCGGCGGGCAGGTTCATCGCAACAGTTCCAGGGCTTGGTCCAGGGCTTCGAAGAAGCGCTCAAGGTCTTCGGAGTCGTTGTACAGCGCCAGGGACACACGAATGGCCCCGGCCAGCTTGTAGCTCTTGAGCAATGGCATGGCGCAGTGATGACCGGCGCGCACGGCAATCCCTTGCTCGGTGAGCAGGTGGGCCAGGTCGGAATTGTGCACGCCCTCGACGACAAAGCTGGCCAGTGCCAGTTGGGGGGTGCCCAGTAGCCGGATGCCCTTGCGCGCCCGCAGGCCCTTCAACAGGTACTCATGTAGCGCCGCTTCGTGGGCCGACACTGCGTCCTGGTCCAGGCCCGCCAGGTAGTCGAGGGTCGCGCCCAGGCCAATCACGCTGGCAATCGGCGGGGTCCCGGCTTCAAACCCCAGGGGGGCCGGGCGGAACCGTGCGTCGTGGTAGTCGGCGTCCAGCACCATCTCGCCACCGAACTGCCAGGGTTGCAATTGCTCCAGGGCGGCGTGGCGGCCAAATACCACGCCCAGGCCATCAGGCCCGTAGAGTTTGTGGCTGGAGAACACATAGAAGTCGCAGCCCAGCGCCTGCACGTCATGCCGGCCATGGACCACGCCCTGGGCGCCATCGATCACGGTCAAGGCGTTGTGGGCTTGCGCCAGGGCCAGCAGGGGCGCCAGTGGCTGCCATGCCCCCAGCACGTTGGACAGTTGGCTGACGGCCAGCAACCGGGTGCGGGGGCCGATCAGTCCGGCGGCGGCCTGCAGGTCGATCACGCCATCGGCATCCAGTGGCAGTATCACCAGCTTCAGCTCGCGACGTTTGGCCAGTTGTTGCCAGGGCAGCAGGTTGGCGTGGTGTTCCAGGGCGCTGATGACAATTTCATCGCCCGCTTGGAAAAGGTGCTCCAGGCCATAGGCCAGGAGGTTCAGCGCAGAGGTCGCGCCGTGGGTGAAGATGATTTGCCCGCTGCTGCCGGCATTGAGCCAATGGGCGACTTTGCTGCGGCTGTCTTCGAACGCTTGCGTGGCATGGGCGCCGGGCAGGTGTTGCGCCCGATGGACGTTGGCCGCGCCATTGGCGTAGTAGTGCGCCAGCGCGTCGAGCAGGGCTTGGGGTTTCTGGGTGGTGGCGGCGTTGTCCAGGTAGGTCTGGTCTTGCCGTTGCAGGGCGGCGATGGCCGGGAAGTCGGCGCGCCAGGGTGAGGAAATCATCATGCTATCGGGCCCTAGTGAACATGGGCGGGCATATGCCAGGCCCCTGTAGGAGCGAGCGGGCTCGTTCCTACAGGTGAACTCGTGTGACGCTTAGTTGTGAGCGTGCAGCGCTTCGTTCAGCTCGATGGCCGACTTGTGGGTCTTGCACTCCACGGCGCCGGTCTGCGAGTTGCGGCGGAACAGCAGGTCGGACTGACCGGCCAGTTCGCGGGCCTTGACCACTTTGACCAGTTGGTTGTTTTCATCCAGCAGGGCCACTTTGGTCCCGGCGGTGACGTACAGGCCCGACTCGACGGTGTTGCGGTCGCCCAATGGGATGCCGATACCGGCGTTGGCGCCGATCAGGCAGCCTTCGCCGACCTTGATCACGATGTTGCCGCCGCCCGACAGGGTGCCCATGGTGGAGCAGCCGCCGCCCAGGTCCGAACCCTTGCCGACGAAGACACCTGCCGACACGCGGCCTTCGATCATGCCCGGGCCTTCGGTGCCGGCGTTGAAGTTGACGAAACCTTCGTGCATCACGGTGGTGCCTTCGCCCACGTAGGCACCCAGGCGGATCCGCGAGGCGTCGGCGATACGCACGCCGGCCGGTACCACGTAGTCGGTCATTTTCGGGAACTTGTCCACCGAGAACACTTCCAGCCACTCGCCACGCAGGCGCGCTTCGAGTTGATGCTCGGCCAGTTCGCTGAGGTCGATGGCGCCCTGGCTGGTCCAGGCGACGTTAGGCAGCAGCGGGAAGATCCCGGCCAGGTTCAGGCCGTGTGGCTTGACCAGGCGGTGGGACAGCAGGTGCAGCTTGAGGTAGGCCTCAGGGGTGGAGCTCAGTTGTGCGTCTTCGGCCAGCAAGGTGGCGACCAGCGGCTTGTGGCTTTCCGCCAGGCGGGTCAGCAGGGCGGCCTGGGTCGCGTCGATGCCTTTCACGGCTTCGGCCAGTTGCGCGGCCTGGGCGGTAGTGAACGCGATGGCCTGGTTGCCTTCGGTGTAACCGAGGATCGGGGCAACGGCGGCGATCAATTCGGCCGACGGGTTGAGCAGGGGTTGGGCGTAAAACACTTCCAGCCATGTGCCTTGACGATTCTGGGTACCAACACCAAAGGCCACGCTGAACAGGGTAGTGGACATGCAATTACCTCTAACAAAATTGAACGGGCTGCCTTACTTGAGTGCGGCCGCGTAGATATCTGGCTTGAAGCCAATCAGGGTTCGGTCACCGAGATCGAGCACCGGGCGCTTGATCATCGAGGGTTGTGCGAGCATCAGTTCGATAGCTTTCGCCTGGTCGAGATCGGCTTTGCGTTCGTCGTCGAGTTTGCGAAAGGTCGTGCCTGCACGGTTAAGCACCACTTGCCAGCCGTGCTCGTTGCACCACTGGGTCAGGTGTTCACGGTCGATTCCGGCCGTCTTGTAATCGTGGAAATCAAAGCTGACAGCGTTTTCATCGAGCCAGGTGCGCGCCTTTTTCATGGTGTCGCAGGCTTTGATGCCGAAAAGGTGCAACGTTTTGCTTGAAGCGGTCACGGAATTGCCCCCCTTTGGAGGTGCTGGAACTAAAAGGTGAAGGATTATGCCATGACCGAGGAGGTTCGGCGTCGGCAGCGACGGCCATAAAACGATTGTGCGACAGGTTACCGGGTCAGGTGCGACCTTTGTGTAAAGGTCGAAGGATAGCTTAAGCGTCTAATATGGCACTTCAACGGCAACTTGTTGCCTGATGTGTGCTGTTGTGCGTCGACTGTCCGGGAACTGTTGTTTTATGCAAACCGCTTATACCGTCCTCATCCTGCTGATGCTGGTTAGCGTCTCGCGCCTGGTGGGCCGGGTGATTCCACTGCCGTTGCCGCTGGTGCAGATCGCCGCCGGGGCGCTGCTCGCATGGCCGACGCTGGGGCTGCATGTGGCGCTCGATCCCGAGCTGTTCCTGTTTCTGTTTCTGCCCCCACTGCTGTTCTCCGATGGCTGGCGCATGCCCAAGCGCGAGCTATGGAAGCTGCGCGGGCCGATCCTGACGCTGGCGGTGGGGCTGGTGTTGTTCACCGTGGTCGGGGCGGGCTACTTCATTCACTGGCTGGTACCGAGCATTCCGTTGCCGGTGGCCTTTGCGCTGGCGGCGGTGTTGTCGCCGACCGATGCCGTGGCGGTCTCGGCAATCTCCCAGAACCGCTTGCCCACGCCCTTGATGCACATGCTGCAGGGTGAGGCCCTGATGAATGACGCCTCGGGCCTGGTGACCTTCAAGTTTGCCCTGGCGGCGGCCATTACCGGAGCGTTTTCCCTGGCCAATGCCAGCCTGACCTTTGTCCTGGTGGCCATTGGCGGGCTGCTGGTCGGCGTGGCCCTGAGCTGGCTGGTCGGGCGGTTGCGCGCCTGGATGATCGCCCGCGGCTGGGATGATCCGGCGACCCACGTGGTGTTCATGTTGCTGCTGCCGTTTGCCGCCTATGTGCTGGCCGAACGCCTGGGTGTCTCGGGGATTCTGTCGGCGGTGGCGGCGGGGATGATGCAGAGCTGGCTTGACCTGCTGCCGCGTCAGACCAGCACCCGGTTGCTCAATCGCAGTGTCTGGTCGCTGCTGGAATTTGCCTTCAATGGCCTGATTTTCCTGCTGTTGGGTCTGCAGCTGCCGGACATCATCAAGGCTGTGGTCAGTCACGAAAGCTCGTTGTGGCCGACCCTGTTTTACCGTTGCCTGGAAGTGGTGGCGATTTTCCTGGCGCTGGTGATGCTGCGGTTCATCTGGGTGCAGAGCATCTGGCGCTTGTCGGTGCTACTGCGGCGCTGGCGCGGCAAGGGCGAGCTGACCCAGGTGCCGACCGCCCGTTCCTGCTGGCTGTTGACGGTGGGTGGCGTGCGTGGGGCGGTGACGCTGGCGGGTGTGATGTCGGTGCCGATGCTGATGGGCGGCGAGGCGTTTCCAGAACGCGACCTGCTGATCTTCATTGCCGCCGGGGTGATTCTGTTGTCGCTGGTGACGGCCTGCATCGCTTTGCCGCTGCTGTTACGCGGTCTGCCGAAAAGTCCGGACGACAAGCGCCGGCAAGAGGTGCGCGACGCCTGGCGCAAGACCGCCGAGGCGGCGATTCACGCCTTGGAGGCCGAGGAGGCCAATCCGCAGGATGCGGCACAGGCTGCGCTGGCAGTGGAGCTCAAGGCACGGATCATGTCCGAGTACCGGCATCAACTGGAGGTTTTCAACGATTCCGCCGAAGCCCAGGCCCTGGCGTTTCAGATGGACTTGCTGGAGCGGCGCCTGCGCTTGAATGCGCTGCGGGCCCAGCGTCTGGAGCTGTACCGGCTCAGTCGTCATCACCAGATCGGTGATGACGTGCTGCGCGAAGTGCTGGCCGACCTCGACTTGAGCGAGGCCAACCTGGGGCCGATGAAGTAACGCCGGTTTACTGGTGGCGCTGGATAAAGGCGCGAATCCGCTCGGCGGCTTCCACGCATTCGGCCAGGGGCGCAACCAGGGGCAGGCGCACGCGACCGGCACCCGGGTTGAAGCCGTCGACTTCGCGCGACAGGTAAGAGCCCGGCACCACCGTGACGTGCTCTTCGACATACAGGTCGCGGCAGAAGGTCGCGTCGTCGCCGCCGACGTTCGGCCACAGGTAGAAGCTGCCATCCGGGCGCTTGACGTCGAGCACCGGGCTGAGGATCGCCAGCACTGCGTCGAACTTCTCGCGGTACAGGCTGCGGTTGGCGCGCACGTGCTCTTCATCGTTCCAGGCGGCGACGCTGGCCAGTTGGGTTTGGACCGGCATGGCGCAGCCGTGGTAGGTGCGATACAGCAGGAAACCCTTGAGGATCTCGGCATCGCCGGCCACGAAGCCCGAGCGCAGGCCTGGCAGGTTGGAGCGCTTGGACAGGCTGTGGAACACCACGCAGCGTTTGAAGTCCTGGCGGCCCAGTTCCACGCAGGCACTCAACAGGCCGGGGGGCGGGGTTTGTTCGTCGAAGTACAGCTCGCTGTAGCACTCGTCGGCGGCGATCACGAAGTCGTATTCGTCAGCCAGGGCGATCAGCTTTTTCAGGGTGTCCACCGGAATCAACGCACCGGTTGGGTTGCCTGGAGAGCACAGGAACAGGATCTGGCAGCGTTTCCAGATGTCTGGCGACACGGCGTCGAAATCCGGGTTGAAGCCATTTTCGTCCAGGCACGGCAGGTAGTGCGGCTTGGCCCCGGCGAGGAACGCGGCGCCTTCGTAGATCTGGTAGAACGGGTTCGGGCTGACCACCAGCGCGTCGTCGCCACGGTTGACCACGGTCTGGGTGAAGGCGAACAGGGCCTCACGGGTGCCGTTGACCGGCAACACGTTGCGCGCCGGGTCAATCCAGCCGTCGGGGACGTTGAAGCGCCGCTCGCACCAGCCGGCGATGGCTTCGCGCAGGGCCGGGATCCCGAGGGTGGTCGGGTAAACGGCCATCTGCTCCAGGTTGCTGGCCAGGGCTTCGGCGACGAAGCTTGGCGAGCGATGTTTTGGCTCGCCGATGGACAGGGCGATCGGGCGCTTGTCAGGGTTGGGCGTGACAGCACCGAGCAGGGCGCGCAGTTTCTCGAACGGGTAGGGCTGGAGCTGGTTCAGAGCGTTGTTCATCGGTGAGTCTCGATGGCGTCATTAAATGAATGCAATCTGTGTAATGCAGCAGATCCAGCGTGGGAGCGGGCTTGCCCGCGATAGCGGTGGATCAGCCACTGTGGGCCTTGAATGTGCCGGCGCCATCGCGGGCAAGCCCGCTCCCACAGGGGGAAGCTGGGAGTCAAATGCTCAGGCGCGAAAGCTTGATATCCGGTTCCTGGGTGACGCTCAACTGCTCGACGATTGCATCCTGCAGCCGGCGGCACAGCTCCGGGTCCGAGAGCGGCTGGTTGTGGGCGTCGGTAATGAAAAAAACGTCTTCGACCCGTTCGCCGAGGGTGGCAATCTTGGCGTTTTGCAGTGACAGGTCGAACTCCAGGAATATCCCCCCGATCCGGGCGAGCAGGCCCGGACGGTCCGGGGCGCTGAGCTCGAGCACCGTCACCGGGCGATGGGCGTCGTTATGGATCGTCACCTGGGGCGCGAAGGCGAAATGCTTGAGCTGGCGCGGCACGCGGCGCTGGATGATGGTTGGGTAGTCGTCCGGGTTGCGCAGTGCGTCGGTCAGGCCGTCGCGGATCTGTTTGACCCGGGCCGGGTTGTCGCCGATCGAGTCACCGTCGGTGTCGAGCACGATGTAGGTGTCGAGGGTGAACTGGCTGGTGGAGGTGATGACCCGGGCGTCGTGAATGTTCAGGTTGAGCTGGTCCATCGCGGCCACGGTCACGGCAAAGAAGTCGTGTTGGTCCGGTGCGTAGATGAAGATCTGGGTGCCACCTTCGAACTCGCGCTGGGTGGTCTCCTTGATCAGGACCAGCGGGCCGCCATCGGCCGGTTGCTGGAGGATCGCGTCACTGTGCCAGGCCACGTCGCCGGCGGTGTGGCGCAGGAAGTAGTCGTCACCCAGTTGCGACCAGAGTTGCTCGACGTCGTCCGGATCGGTGCCGCCGCGTACCAGGATGTCCAGGGCCGCGCTTTGGGTCTGGCGAATCTGCTCCTCGCGGTCGACTGGGTTTTCCAGGCCGCGGCGCAGGGCACGCTTGGTCTCGGTGTAGAGCTGGCGCAACAGGCTGGCGCGCCAGGAATTCCACAGGGTCGGGTTGGTGGCGTTGATGTCCGCGACGGTCAGTACGTACAGGTAGTCGAGACGGGTCTCGTCGCTGACCGTCTGGGCGAAGTCGTGGATCACCTGCGGGTCGGACAGGTCCTTGCGCTGGGCGGTGGTCGACATCAC
>Ga0067045_1030188_pt1 | contig 16318 bp, 13 predicted proteins | sample TerdegcTABiofilm_FD_59184 | JGI IMG/M metagenome (GOLD analysis project Ga0067045, IMG submission 59184) | Combined Assembly of (Gp0054472, Gp0054536) Wastewater bioreactor microbial communities from Singapore -Terephthalate degrading...
AGCCGCCTTTTTTCTGGTACCAGTTTTGGTATCAGTTTACGTTTTCCAGATTAGCTACATTGAGGTGTAAGTGTTTGATTTTATTACGCTGCGGCGAATTGGCGCGTACCCCCAAAAAACCCCCAAGAACTAATAAAGCCACCCTTTAAGGTGGCTTAATTCCTAACTTATCTGGTACCCCCGGCAGGAATCGAACCTGCGACCTGCGGATTAGGAATCCGTCGCTCTATCCCCTGAGCTACGGGGGCTTTTAAAAAATACCAATATATCTTTTTAAAATAGAATCAAATTAAAATGAAAGTCAAATTTTTTGTTTTTTAGAAGGTGGGTAGATTCAAAAAACTGGATATTCTAGTAATTAGAATAAATGACTGACAATGATTTAGAACCCCTCTTTTCCATTGGAACTCTGTTTAGTCTCCTGGGGAAAAATATTTCTTGTGAGATGTTCCGAATCGTGACAAATGAAAACCCCCGATTGAGTCGGGGGTCTATCTTTGCAGTTTTTGAAAACACTGCGGTGAAATACATGGAGCCAATTTTCCATAGAAATATGAAAAATCAGTCCGCATGTTTTCTGAGGAAGGTGGGGATATCCAAATCTTCCTCAGTTTCCATATTGTAATCATCGACAAGGCTCAAATGTCTGCTATTTTTTTCTCGCTGGCTTTTTCTGATAAAAGCAGGAAAATTGCTCTCCCGGACTTTCCCTGGGACGACAGTTCGTGCTATGGGTTTCTCAGAATAATTTGTCTCAATGATTGGTGTGTGTGTTCTAACCGTGTGATTAAATTCAGAAGTGTCAATTGATGAAGTTTCGGCCCTTCCGAAACCAGTAGCAATAACAGTCACACTTACGGCGTCTCCCATTTCTTCGTCAATGACAGCTCCAAAAATTATATTTGCATCATCATGGGCTTCGTTCTGGATTATAGAAACGGCGTCATTAATCTCCGTCAGGGACATATTTGAAGAGCCTGTTATATTGATTAAAACACCTCGAGCTCCGGACATGGAAATATCTTCCAAGAGTGGGCTATTGATTGCGCTTCTAGTGGCTTCTTCGATTCTACCGTCGCCAATCGCCGATCCTGTGCCCATCAATGCCACTCCCTTTTCAGACATGATGGTTTTCACATCGGCAAAATCCAAGTTTATCAAACCGTTTACCGTTACAAGATCAGAGATACCCCTGACACCTTGTAACAACACGTCATCCGCTTTCCTGAAAGCATCGACAAAAGAAATGTCCTTTTTTAGAGATAGCAATTTCTGATTCGGAATTATGATTAGCGTATCGACTTCCCTACGTAGCTGTTCAATCCCTTCTTCGGCCTGACGAAGTCGACGCTTGCCTTCAAAAAAGAACGGTTTTGTTACTACGGCAACTGTCAGAGCGCCGATTTCCTGTCTTGCAATTCTGGCTATAATGGGCGCAGCGCCTGTGCCTGTTCCACCTCCAAGCCCGGTGGTGATAAAAACCATGTCGGAACCCTCAAGAGAGTCACGTATGGTTTCATAATCTTCGTTAGCGGCGATTCTTCCAATTTCAGGGTCAGCTCCAGCGCCTAATCCTCGTGTCTGCTGTCTACCGATCTGTAATTTTATCGGAGCCAGATTATTTTCAAGAGCTTGAGAGTCCGTGTTGGCCGATACAAAATCTACTCCGCCCAAACCTGCTCGAATCATGTTATTGACGGCGTTTCCTCCGCCACCACCGACACCTATAACCCTAATGACGGCACTACGATTTGGTTCAAGTTCAAAATCCAGCATTTGCCGGCGCCTCCTGTAATAAAAATCAATACAAGCTTTTCCAAACCCCAAGCAATACCTTAAAAGGCCTCAGCAAACCATTGTTTCATGCGTCCCAAAACCTTGTTAAACATGTGATTCGATTCGTAAGATATTGTTATGTCCATTCCCTTATTCCGGGCTCCCCACAAAACAAGCCCTACTCCTGTGGCATAAACAGGCGAGTTTACCACATCCACCAATCCACTGATGCCAGAAGGGTATCCTAGCCTTACAGGCATGTCGAATATTTGCTCAGATAATTCAACCATACCTTCAACAGCAACAGCTCCGCCTGTGAGAACTATGCCGGAGGCTATGACATTCATTAGACCATATTTGTCTAATTCTCTTTTCACCAAACTCATTATTTCTTCCAGACGAGGTTCGGTGATATCAGCTAGAACCGATCGAGCAATTACTCTGGGTTGCCTGCCCCCAACGCCTGGAACAGTTATAGTTTCATCCTTATTGACCATCGATGAAAGGGCGCAGCCATATCGTTTCTTGATGCGTTCGGCTTCACTGGTAGGGGTGCGAAGTCCGACGGCAATGTCATTGGTCAACTGATCGCCGCCAACTGGAATAACAGCGGTGTGCAGAATAGATCCTTCGAAAAATACTGCAATATCAGTGGTTCCACCACCAATATCTATGAGAGCCACACCAAGTTCTTTTTCATCTGAGGACAGAACCGCTTCAGATGAAGCCATTTGTTGAAGAATAAGGTCGTTAACAGTAAGGCCGCTTCTATGAGCGCACCTGACAATATTTTGAGCGGCGGAAACGGCTCCGGTGATAATGTGTACTTTGGCTTCCAGACGGACACCGGCCATTCCGATGGGTTCTTTAATACCCTCCTGATCATCCACCATGAACTCTTGGGGAAGGATGTGAATAACTTCTCGATCGAGCGGAATGGCCACGGCGCGAGCAGCGTCTATGACACGGGCAACCTCCTGAGGGGTAATTTCTCTATTTTTGATGGCAATTACTCCATGGGAATTTATGCCCTTGATATGACCTCCGGATATCCCGGCATAGGCGCTTTCTGCTCTAACGCCAGCCATCAATTCCGCGTCATTTACGGCTTTTTTTATACTTGCTACTGTGTGATCTATGTTTACTACCACGCCTCTTCTGAGGCCACGCGAGGGCGCTGTTCCCACCCCTATGATGTCAATTACACCATCAGCGTTTATTTCGCCAATGATTGCACATACTTTGGTAGTTCCAACATCAAGTCCACAGATTATGTTTTCGCTATGTGCCATATTCTACCCCTGATGGAGCGGTTCTTCAGAAGAACGCACAATTGCCCGGTCATCGAAGTCAAGGTTGATCACTCGTGCGTGATTCCATTCCCCCTTGTCCGCCAGAATTTTTTTCAGCTGCTCATATCGACCAAGCTTGAGCTCGAAATTTCCCTTGCCTAGTACGATGAGCTGACCAGAGCGTGTTAAAAGAGAAATACCTTCATCCAGATGAAGCCTTATTTCGGACAAATCGCTGACCGACAGCTCTGAGCTGAATTTCTCTAGGTTATCTAGAAGCCCTAGAGCGCTTCGAAGGATGTCCTGAACCGCAAGTCCATTGTTAAAAATTTCATTTGGTTTTAAACCGGTAAAAAGTGGATAGTCTACCGAATCCCCCGGAAACAATCGGGTAAAAATTTCCGCGTTTTCGTCCAGGTAATAGATTTTATCAGCAGCCAGAACCCCTCTGGGCGTTCGCTCTTCCACTTCCACTATCAACTGATCGGGAAATCTCCTGTAAACCCCAGCAGATCGCAACCATGGATGCCTTTTTAACCGTTGAACTATCGAATCAAGTTCAACCGTAAGCAGGTTTACGCCACTCTCTATCTCAGCCACCTCTATCACTTCCGCTACAGATAGCTTCTGATTCCCAATGACTTCTACATTTCTCAGGTTGAAATAAGGAGCCCCTCTTGAGAAGAGATAGACCAGAGCCGCAGCCAAAAATAAGTTTATAGTTATTCCCGAAGCAACGAGCGCTTTGAATACAGACCTGTTTCGCATCTTGATCAAAGCTCGATTAGAATCGTTAGGGTTTTCCTGTCTTGTTTGTGTCAAGTCTGCACCGGTTTTCAATTCTCGACTCAACTTTCTACAATTCGTATCTCTAGTTCCAGGTTAATCCCTTCTCTGTCCAATGCCTTTTGCCTAATCAAATCGATCAGGTTAATAACTTCCTGTGCTTTGGCTTTACCCAGATTCACAATGAAGTTCGCATGCTTTTCGGAGACTTCGGCTGATCCAATTCTCGTCCCTTTGAAACCAAGTCTCTCGATAATGGCCCCTGCGGGATTTTCAGGTGAAGGATTCTTGAAAATGCAGCCCGCGCTGGCCACCCCACGCGGTTGACTGGTTCTTCGTTTAGTTTTGGCTAAATCGAGCTCAAGCCTTATCTCCTTCATATCTCCCTTTTTTCCCTTCAGAAGCGCCGAAGTCACTATCGCGTTCGGCGGCAACTTCATGTTACGATATCCATAGTCCAAATCGCGAATTTTTGAAACTATTTTCTTACAGTTTGCATCTAAAAGTTCAATTTCACATATTAAATTTGATAAATTAAAATTGAAAGCTCCCGCGTTGCAGGCGATTGAGCCGCCGATTTGACCAGGAATTCCCCACAATTTTGAGATTCCCAAAGCGGAAAATTGGCCAAATTTTCGAACAATTTTTGGCAAAGAAACGCCAGCAGCGGCTCTGATTGCAATTTCATGTTTATTATTATTAATGATTTCCATATCTTGAAATTTAGCTAAAGAAAGTATTACTCCTCGAAAACCTTCGTCGGAGAACAGGAGATTTGATCCTGCGCCAATTGGCATGAATCTGATGCCATGTTCCAGGAGTATCTTGATGACCGCGCATGTTTCATTTTCAGTAGTAGGAAAGGCGATCAAGTCAGCAGAGCCACCAATTCTGAAAGAGGTCAGTCTGCTTAGGGGGAAATTCCTGAGAGTTCTGCCTGCAAGAGTTTTGTCAATGATGTCATATATTCTATCATTCATGTTGTTCTTCGAAATAAGGGCCTTAAGGAAATTGGTTGGCTGAAGGGACAGCGTTTGACATGACATGTTTGATGAAAATCCATCGGCAATTATGGACAACGCAAATCAAAATCCCTGTTCACAACATAAAGATTCTGAATAGTGAGTTTTTTCTCTAGTGCCTATTTTTGAGATGCTCCAAGATCACCGGTCCTATCTTGGTAACATCGCCGGCGCCCAATGTTATTAGCATGTCTCCTGGCTGCAATGAATTTGCAATCAATGCTGGTATTTCATCTCTATTGGAAATATGAACAGCTCTTTTGTGGCCCCGAAGTCTTATTCCTTCACACAAAGATGCCGCGGAAACCCCTTCTATGGGTTTTTCGCTCGCTGCATAAATATCCATGACGAACAGCAGATCTGTATCATGGAATGCTGTAAGGAATTGATCAAAAAGCGCCTTTGTTCGAGTATATCGATGAGGTTGAAATAGAACTGCAATTCTTTTTTCGGCAATTTGCTTTGCCGCCTCTAGAACTGCTCGGATTTCGTTGGGATGGTGGCCATAGTCATCTATAACAGTTATGCCAGCCTCTCTTCCTCGTAAAGTGAATCTACGTTGAACTCCAGGAAAAGATTCCAAGGCCTTTCTTGTTGTTTCGAAAGGAACGTCAAATATATCTGCAACCGTTATTGCAGCGAGTGAATTAACGATATTATGAGCTCCGGGTATTGGGAGCTTGATTTCGCCTAATTTCTGATCCTCTTTGAATACTTGAAAGATGGAGAGTCCCCCCTCAAATTTAGGTTTGACCGCTCGAATTGCAGCCTGTGAACTTAGCCCATATGTAACGATTCGTTTAGAGACGGAGGGAATTATGTTCTGGACTTCATAATCGTCCAGACACAGAATGGCATATCCATAAAAGGGTATACGATCAATGAATTCCAAAAATGCGGATCGTATTTCATCCATACTGGAGTAACAGTCCATGTGTTCAAGATCGAGATTTGTGACGATTCCGACTGTAGGATGAAGTTTTAGAAATGATTTGTCCGACTCGTCTGCTTCGGCGACCAACAATTTCCCGTGCCCGAGTTTAGCGCCACTTCCAAGTGAATCGAGTTTACCTCCTATGACGACTGTTGGATCCAATCCTCCCTGGGCTAGAACGTAGGCGATCATCGAGGTGGTAGTTGTTTTGCCATGCATGCCGGCTACGGCTATGGATGTCTGCATGCGCATCAATTCTGCTAGCATTTCCGCCCTTGGAATGACAGGGATTCTTCTTTCATGGGCTACAACAATTTCGGGATTGTCGCTTTTTACTGCTGAAGAGAAGACGACAACGTCTGCTTTTTCAATATGTGAGGCGTCATGTCCAATCCATATCTTGGCGCCTTGTTCCCTGAGCCTAAGTACTCCACCGGATTCTTGCAAATCGGAGCCGCTCACTCTGAAGCCGAGAGCCAACAAGATTTCGGCAATACCACTCATGCCAACTCCACCGATACCTACGAAGTGAACATCTTTAACCCTTTTGAACAGAGCGCCAATCAATTTGATTTCCTTTTGAGTTTTAGTATTTCCCTTGCGATGGTTCTAGCAGCCTGAGGCCGACCGAGTTTTCTTGAATTCAAGGCCATTTTTTCCAAAGTTTCTTGCTGAGCCATCAATTCGATTATTGATTTAACAAGAATTCCGGAGCTGAGTTCCGAGTCAAGGACGATTCTAGCGGCGCCACGTGCCTCCAGAAATTTGGCGTTGTAAAGTTGGTGGTCTTTGATAGCGAATGGATATGGAACCAGTATCGCCGGTTTACCAAGAGCCGTGAGTTCCGCCAGGGTACTGGCTCCGCTCCGACTAACCACCAAATCGGCCCACTTATAATGAGGTCCTATGTCATCTATGAATTCAAAAACCTCTGCGTCTATTCCAAGTTCGGTGTATGCTTTTCTTACTTCCTCTGCTGCGCCCATTCCTGTTTGGTGCCTTATCGAAATCTTACCTTTATGATCTCTGAGATCATGAACTCCTGATATCATAGCTTGATTAATGCTTCTAGCTCCCAAGGAACCACCGAAGATCAGGATCTTGAATTTGTCTGACCCGTTGTCAGGTAAAGCAGTAAGCAATTCCTCACGTATGGGATTTCCGACTAAAAGTGTCTTGAGTGGGTCTGTTGGAGGTGTAGTTTTCTCCCAGGAAATGAAGATCTTATTCACTACTCGAGAAAGCAGCTTATTGGTTAATCCCATCAAGGAGTTTTGTTCCTGAATACCTGTTGGCGCTCCAAGAAAGGTGGCAGCGGCTAAGGTTGGTCCAGAAGCATAGCCTCCGACCCCGAGAACAAAATCCGGCCTGTAATCCTTGATAATTTTCACAGACTGGTAGAGACCGACTGGAATAGTGAACAAGGCTTTTATCTTATTGAAAAATCCTTTGCCAAGCATGCCTTTGGAGTCAATGAATCTGATAGAAAACTCAGTCTGAGGAATTATTCTGGCTTCTATACCTTTTTTAACACCCACAAAAAGCACTTTCCCATCGGGATGTTCACTCCTGAAAGCTCTAGCAATAGCCAGAGCAGGGAACAAATGCCCTCCGGTTCCTCCCCCGGCTATTAGCAGTCGCATGATTTCCTATCCTTTTTCTCCTGGTGTTCAGCGCCGCTGATGGACAAGAGTATCCCTATACCTGCCAAGTTCACGATCAGAGAAGTCCCCCCAAGGGATATAAGGGGTAACGGCAATCCTTTTGTTGGGAGCATGCCCATAGCGACAGCCATGTTCAAAAGAGCCTGAATTCCTAATAGAGAGGATATTCCAAAAGCTAAATACTTATTGAACGGGTCTTGACATCGCAAAGACACCATAAAACCTTTGGTAACTAGCGCGCTGAAGAGCAAAATTACGGAAGTGACTCCTAAAAGACCCAATTCCTCTCCAATTACCGAAAAGATAAAATCCGACTGAGGTTGAGGCAAATAGAAAAGTTTCTGAATGCCTTTACCTATACCGGCGCCCCATAAACCACCGCATCCAAAAGCTACGAGGCTCTGTATAATTTGAAACCCGGAGCTTAATGGGTCACTCCAGGGGTCCAAAAAGCTTTTCAGACGGGAAAGTCTATATTGAGCGCTCATTCCCACATGAATCAGGAAGGGCAAAGCGAGAAGGCTGCATCCGGCAAGGTGTGTAATACGGACTCCCGCCACGAACATCATTAGAAATCCAACCGTGGTAATTATTACAGCCGAACCAAAATCTGGTTGAATCAGAACAAGAAGAATAACGAATGCTATAATCAGAATATGAGGAACAAATCCAACTGTGAAACTCTTGATGCTCTCACCTTTTTTACAGAGAGAATGAGCGAAGAAAATTATTAATGCGTACTTTATGAGTTCAGAGGGTTGTAGAAAAAAACCAAAAGGCATTCTAATCCAACGTCTCGATCCCCCTAATTCTATCCCGATCCCTGGAATAAATACCAGAACCATAAGGAGCAAACCAACTCCCAATACTGGACCTGCGGACTCTTTCCAAAAGTTGGGATTAACTCTTGACAGGAAGAACATCAGCGTCAAGCCGATTAGCATGGAAATGCCTTGTCGTTTGGTGTAGTAAAAACCATCGCCAAATTTTCCAGAAGCAATCATGTAGCCTGCGGATGTGACCATCACGATGCCTATAGCCAAAATTACCACGGTGATGGCTAATATCATGGGATCATTGCGAAATCCGCTTATAAAAAAATTCAGTGATTTTTTTTCTACTGCCGTCTGACTCATTCGATGCTCCGACTAGATCTCTAGATGCAAGTCCAAACAGCCCCTTGAAGCACTTTGATCGAACTAGATTCTGTTCCAGTATTCTTTGTCGATCGATGCTCCGGTCTATATTCAACTGCGTTTGGGAATCTGCCTGGCAATCCCTGACAAATTATGATTCCATGCTTGCCGTTTGTGCATAATCTTAATTTCAGCCTTCTTCCCGACCTGCTATTCATGACGCCTCCATCTTTATCTTAATTTTAGAGTGCTCATGGCAATAAGCGCAAAAAATATGGAGATAATCCAAAACCTGACGATGACTTTCGGTTCAGCCCATCCTTTAAGTTCAAAATGGTGGTGTATGGGCGCCATATTGAAAATTCTTTTCCCCGTAGTTTTGAAAGAAGTAACTTGCAATATTACGGACATTGCCTCGATCACAAAGACCCCTCCAGCTATTGCTAACAATATCTCGTGCTTTGTGACAACGGCCACAGCCCCTAAAAGACCACCCAAGGATAATGATCCAACGTCTCCCATAAAAACTTCGGCAGGGTAAGCGTTGTACCACAAGAATCCCATTCCTGCTCCGAGCATAGCGCCGCATACAACACACAACTCACCTGATCCTGGAACATAAGGAACCTGTAAGTACTGCGCTAACTTTAAGTGACCAGAAATATACGCAAATATAAGATAGGTGGCGCCGCAGATCATTACCGGGCCAATTGCCAAACCATCTAAACCGTCCGTCAAATTGACAGCGTTTGAGGCTCCTGCGATTACAAGAGCTGCGAAAGGTATGTACCAAATTCCCAAATCAGGGGTGATATTCTTGAAAAACGGGACAGCGAGAGTAGTCTTAAATACAGGATCTAGCCACAAGATGAGCCCTACAAGGCAACCGATTATTAATTGGAGCCCAAGCTTGTATTTGCCACTCAAACCCCTATGGTTCCGGCGAATAATCTTAAGATAATCATCTAGAAAACCAATTGCTCCATAACCAAGAGTGACTCCGAGGACTATCCAAACATAAATGTTGTCAAGCCGTGCCCAGAGCATACATGAAAAAGTTAGGGCAAAAAGTATCAATAAGCCGCCCATAGTAGGGGTGCCAGACTTTCCCAAGTGTGATTTGGGCCCATCGTCTCTGACCATCTGCCCAATTTGGAATTCTCTCAAATAGTCTATTAAAGGTTTACCCAACAAAAAACTTATCATCAAGGCAGTCAAGGTCGCCATAATAGCTCGAAAGGATATATACTTGAATACATTGAATAATATGTGATTTGGGCCCAATGGATAAAGCAAATGGTAAAGCATAAACTATATCTCCTCCATTATCCTGTCTGCTATGTATTCCATCTTCATTGCTCGAGAGGCTTTAACCAATATCCTGTCATAGGCGCCCAATTCATTTCTTAGAATCTTCCACGCAGATTCTTTATCCTCGAAAAGATCCAGCGATTTTGTCTCACTCTTGTATTTTGAAAAACCATCTTCGAAAGCTTTTGAAGATTGACCAATGAAAACAATCTTATCTATATCAAGCGACGCCGCAAATTCTCCCAGCTTTTGATGGAGTGAATATGAGAGTTCACCGAGTTCCATCATGTCCCCAAGGATGGCGATTTTCTTTGCTCCCTGGTTAAATTCAACCAGAGTCTCCAGAGCGGCTTTCATAGATTGGGGATTAGCATTGTAATAATCCTTGAGAAGAATTCTATTACTCGAAAGCCTTACTGTTTCCATGCGCCAAGATGGCGCTTCCATCAACTCTAGAGCCCGAGCGGCCTGATCCAAATTTGAACCCAAGGAAAGACAAGCTGCGATAGCAGCCAATGCATTGGAAATGTTATGTTTTCCACGCATGTTAATAGTTATTTTCTTGGTTCCCCATGGGCTTTCAATTAGGAAATGGGTTCGTTCGTCTATTTTGATGTTTGAAGCTCTAAAATCGCCATCATTAATTGAAAAGGTAAAAATTTTGCCCTTGAATTGATCATACAGTTCTTCCAATTCTGGGACACCAAAAGGCGCCACGCCAACCTTTGAGGCTGCTTGGATAAGTTTGAATTTTTCACGAGCTACATTTTTTACATTTTTAAGACCTTCCAGATGAACTGGTCCTATTGTAGAAATTACTGCCACATCGGGAGAGGCCGCTTTAGCCAGGAGATCCATTTCACCAATCTGGTTTATTCCTGCCTCAACCACTGCGGCTTCATGTTCAGATCCTATCGCCAAGACTGTCATCGGTAAGCCAATAACATTATTAAGATTTCCCTTGGTAGCTAATGTCTTGTATGTCTGAGACAATATGGCGAAAATCATTTCTTTGACAGTGGTTTTGCCAGAGGAGCCTGTAACAGCAATCAAGGGTGTCGGAAATAATATACGGTGGGTTGATGCAAGGTCAGTCAAACATCGGAGGGAGTCCTGAATCTTAATCAGGACCTGATCAGACAAGTCTGTTAGTAATTTGTCGGAAAAGTTGCTGACTACAAGACTGCCTCTGGCGCCGGCCCTGATGGCCGGAATCACGTAATCGAAACCATTGAACTTTTCGCCAATTATTGGCAAAAATAGATCACCTTTTTTGATGTCACGTGAATCAGTGGAAATTCCAGTGAAGACCGTTTCTGGATTTCCCCTAATTATTTCACCGTGACATATCGAACATATTTGACGTGCGCTATATTTAACTTCGTCAGCTCGCATTAGAATGAATTCCCAAAGATATTTTGTTCGAATATAACTAAGGCTCGAGAAGCTCTAGAGCTTTGAGTAGCTCCTCTCTGTCGTCAAAGGGATATCGTACCCCATGGATTTCCTGATAGGTCTCATGCCCTTTGCCGGCTACTAAAAGAGTATCGTTTTCCTGTAATTGTCTCACAATCCACTTTATTGCTTCCCTTCTATCGGGGATCACAGCGTACTTACCTGTTTGAACGGCATGGTCGTGGTCATTTATTAGAGACAATTCAAGCCCTGCCCGTCTGACACCGAATTCAATCTGACTAATTATTTCAAGTGGATTTTCGGTTCTAGGATTGTCAGATGTGATTAGCACAAAATCGCTTGCGATGGCGGCCTGTTCTCCCATCAATGGTCTCTTGGTTTTGTCCCTATCGCCTCCACAGCCTACAACTGTAAGTATCCGGCCTGTTGAGGATTTGCGAAGGGCTTGGAGTACATTTGTAAGAGCGTTCGGAGTGTGCGCATAGTCCACAAAGACGTAGCCTCGTCTCGAGGGGATTCTCTGAAGTCGTCCTGGGACTTCTTCAAGGCTTTTGATGCCTTGAACGATGGAATCATGAGAAAAACCCAGGGCTGATGAAACGGCGATTGCCGCCAATATGTTGGACAAATTAAAAGAACCAGTCAAGCAGGATTCAATTTCCAATAGTCCCCTGGGAGACGATATTGTCCCGTCTATTCCGTCAGAATTGATAAGCGCCTTGAATGGGTGAAAATCACAATCAGGAGTTGATCCAAAAGATAGTTTATCTATCCCCTCTATTTCTGAGAGTAATCTCTTACCATAAAGATCATCATAGTTGATTATGGCGGTCTTGTTTTTCTTGCGAGAATTTTTCAAGAGACGAGAAAATAATAACGCTTTCGCATTGAAATAATCTTCCATATCTTTGTGATAGTCGAGATGGTCCTGGGTGAGGTTAGTAAAAACGCCGACATCGAACTCACATCCATTCAAACGACCCATTGTCAATCCATGAGAAGAAACTTCCATAAAAACATGAGATACTCCATTGCTGACCATTTCATTTAGCATGAACTGCAAATCCGAGGCTTCCGGTGTAGTATTCGATGCAGCCATTTCATGGTTTTTCCACCTGTAATTAATTGTTCCTATAACCCCTGGAGTATGTCCAGCGGCTCTGGCTATTGATTCGAGTAAAAAGGTTAACGTGGTCTTTCCATTGGTGCCGGTTATTCCCACTAATGAAATTTTATGCGTGGGCTTGTTGTATACGACAGAGGACAACATTCCTAAAACATCACGGGTGTTTTGCACAGTGATCCAAGTCACAGAATCTCGGCGGAAATGGCTTTCGGGATCCGTTTGCGCTACTATAGCAGCTGCGCCTTTTTCAATCGCCAATCCTATAAAATCATGTCCATCACACTTGTCTCCAGGAATCGCCGCGAACATCCATCCTGGCTCTACCTTTCTACTGTCATGAGTGATTCCCAGCACTTGAATCTCGGAACTTCCATGGATGACGCAGCTTTCCAAGGATGACACTACGTCTCTGACGAAAGCGCTCATAGATTTCCTCCACCGAAGGATACCGAAATGCTGGCGCCTTCATTTACTATCGTTCCTGGTTTCGGTTTCTGGGATATGACTTTCCCAAATCCGTTCATGGAAACATCACATTTCATTGTGTTCATGACATCTAGGACTTGCCTCATGTTTAGGCCTTTGAAATCTGGCACAGTCCATTCACCGGGATTTGGGCCTGGTTGAACTGAGATTGCCTGCTCGGGGGCGGAAGCCGGTCTTGACCATTCCCCTTTTGAGGCCATTATGGGGTTGCTGTGATTATTGGGTTGACTGCCACAAAGCGCCAGTATACCCTCGGCCATTTTTTTGAAGACTGGAGCTGCTACTTTACCGCCAGTGCGATCCTTGAAGATTCGAGGTTCATCAATCATTACCATTATGGCCAAACGAGGTTTGACAGCCATCATGGCTCCTACAAAAGACATTACATATCTATCTTTTGAGTAGCCTCCAGCAGGATCTGCCTTCTGCGCTGTGCCCGTCTTTCCAATGACATCGACATCCGGAATATATGCTGCTTTAGCCGTTCCAACAGTTACGGCTTTTCGTAATATCTTGACGACTTTCTCAGATGTCTGTTCTCGGATGACTCTCCTTTGTATGCGTGGCTGAAACTCTAGAACCGTCTCCCCCATCTGATTGGATATCTTAGCAGTTATATGGGGCCAATAATAATTGCCTCCATTCACGGCTGCACTAAAAGCGCTTATTAACTGAATTGGACTGACACTTACGCCCTGACCAAAAGCGAGGTTAGCTTTCGTTAAAAGAGACCATTTCTCGGGGGCCGGAAGCAAACCGTTTCTTTCCCCAGGCAAGTCAACATTAGTTACGCTTCCAAATCCAAAATCCTGAAGTATCCTGTAAAAATCCTTCTTGGTAAGTTTTTCAGATAGTTTTACAACCCCTATGTTGCTCGAAAGTGAAATGATGTCCTCAAAGTTCAGAAATTTGTGTGGAGCCACATCATGAATATTGGCGCCGTTATACCTCATCAAACCATTGTGACAAAAAATCTTTTCACTTTGGTCAATTTTGTTTAGTTCAATTATAGCGGCCGCCAGAAAAACTTTAAAGGTTGAGCCTGGTTCAAATGTGTCTGCAACAGCCCTATTTCTGCGATGGGCAGGAGGGGCCTCATGAAAAGTGTTGAGGTTAAAAGTTGGCCTAACAGCTAGAGCAAGGATTTCTCCAGTATCAATATTCATGACGATAGCTTGCCCGCTTTTAGCCTGTTCATGGCGGACAGCATCTTCGAGTTCTCTTTCAACAATGTGTTGAATATTTCGGTCAAGAGTCAGATAAATGTCGTTTCGAACGGGCGCCGCACCCATCAAATTGAACATTACCGGCCGACCTAGAGCGTCCTTTTGGCCACTGACCGGAATGGGATCAGTTTTAAGATAATCATCAAAATAAAGCTCGAGTCCCTCGAGTCCCTTGGAGTCCATTCCAGCAAAGCCAATCGCATGGGCGGCAAATTTTTTCAAGGGGTAGAATCGAGCGTACTCAGAGGCTGTGAAAACGCCATCCAATTCAGCTCTTTTTACTTTGTCGGCCACGTAAGGAGAAACCCTTCGTTTTATCCAAACAAAAGGGCGATCTTCCTTCAATTTGGATAAGACTTCGTCAGGATTCATTTCCAGTATTTCCCCCAGGTGTTGCGCTATTTCGTTACGTTCCTGACCTCCTGAAATCCTTCGAGGTCTTGCATAAATTGAATTAACTTCAAGACTAGCTGCCAACTGTTCGCCTGATCGGTCTAAGATAAGTCCTCTTCTCGACTCAAGAGTGATAACGCGGGTGCGTTGTCTTTCTGCTTTTTTCTGTAAAACCTCAGAATCCGTAACGTGCAACTTGTGAGCACGAAATATCAGACAACCTGCTCCAACAGCAAAAACACAAGCCACGAGTGTGATCCGGAACGATACCCAACGTTTTTTATCTTTGTTAAGGGACATGAATCACCTTACCAATTGATGGGAAACGCAAACCTTGTCGTGAAGCCTTTTTTTCTAACTCGCCCGGGGATTCCAGGCTCGCTATTTCGAGAAGTAATTCTCTTTTCCTGTTTTTAAGTTCTTTGTTCTTTTTTTCGAGCTCAGCTATCTCGTATCCCACTTGGACTATTTTCATGCGATTCCAAACGTAGAAAAACCCGACGAATAGAGACACGATTAAAGCGCTAACTCCAATGAAGGTGACCCATCGTCTAAAACCATCAGAAACATGAAAATAATGTGTGAAACCAATCTTGACGGTTTGTAGAGCTGAAAATAACTTTTGCGTCATGCGCATCTTAAATTAAAATCCCTGTCATCATCGTTCAAGCAACTGACTCGATTGAACGTAACCTGGCCGACCGAGCTCTAGGATTATTTCTCGATTCTTCCAAAGATGGTCGAACAGGTTTAGACGTAACAATTCGCCATTGAGAGGACCCTGTCACTCTTTGTTTGAAGGACACCTTCACCATCCGATCTTCTAGTGAATGATAGGAAACCACACAAAGACGTGCTCCCGGGTTTAGTAATGGCGGCAATTCTTCTAGAGCCCTCTTGAGATTATCGAGTTCCTCATTTACCATGATTCTCAAAGCCTGAAACGTTCTGGTTGCCGGATGAATCCTTCCTCGACGGCCAGGAATCATACGAGCAACTAATTCGGCAAGGTCCTTAGTGGTTTTTAAAGTTCCTTTTCTAGCGGCCCCGATGATCGCCTTGGATATCCTGGAAGAAAAGCGTTCGTCCCCAAATTCTCTCAAAACATTTTCCAGCTTAGATGCCGTAGTTTTTTTTAACAGTTCTGACAAAGGCTGTCCCGAATCCGTGTCAAAACGCATGTCCAAGGGGCCGTCAAACCGAAAGCTAAATCCTCTAAAAGGGTCATCCAACTGAATAGAGGAAAGACCCAAGTCAAGTGTTATCCCATCCACTTTGCTGATGCCCAGACCAAGAAGCTCTTGCGCCGCATCGTGATAACCCGCATGTCTGGGTACGAATCTGGAACCGTATTCCAATAGCCTAACAGCGGCTCTTTCAACAGCAGATTTGTCAATATCAAAACCATAAACTATTCCACTAGGAGCTGATTCATCTAATAAAGCTTTAGAGTAACCTCCATAACCTAAAGTTCCATCTAGGTATAAGCCACCAGCTCTTGGGTTAATGAGTTCTAAAACTTCATCAAGTAGCGCTGGAAGGTGCAAAGCTCTTCTCCATCAAATTGTGGTTGGACCGACTAGAAAAATCATCAAGATTAAATATACGGCGATACAATCCAGGACCGCTCTGATATTCATTTTTGAGTATTTCTTGTCCGACAAAAATAGCAGCCGGCGCGTGCACGGTTTAGCGATGGCTGATTTGGCTGAAAGAAGATTATAGGGTCGACAGTTGAATGTCAAGTCTT